>Ga0209654_1000699_pt1 | contig 31006 bp, 28 predicted proteins | sample SaaInl1SG_22_DNA_FD_184646 | JGI IMG/M metagenome (GOLD analysis project Ga0209654, IMG submission 184646) | Marine microbial communities from expanding oxygen minimum zones in the Saanich Inlet - ESP_161SG_22_DNA (SPAdes) (version 2) | ecosystem: Environmental > Aquatic > Marine > Intertidal... | reverse complement strand
GCGAGCTGGGTTCAGAACGTCGTGAGACAGTTTGGTCCATATCCTGTGTAGGCGTTTAGAGCATTGAAAGGATCTCCCCTTTGTACGAGAGGACCAGGTGGGGACAGACCGCTAGTGTACCAGTTATTCCGCCAGGGGTAAACGCTGGGTAGCTATGTCTGGAGCAAATAACTGCTGAAAGCATATAAGTAGGAAGTTCACCTTAAGATGAGTGCTCTTTTGTCTCAACCGTACATCCTTCTATGAAGTGATGACAAATGAAAGACAAGGAAGGTCACGGCAAGACGAGCCGTTTGATAGGCATGATGTAGAAGTGCAGTAATGCATTCTGAAGCTGACATGTCCTAATAGACCGAGGGATTTGATTTTGTATACCATACCAAAGCCTTACGAGGTACATCTCGTAAGCAATCGAACCACACATATCGAGTGGTTCTTTTTCTTGGTGTCTTCGTCGAGGTCGAGACACAGCATCCCATTCCGAACTGCGTGGTGAAAGGCCTTTGAGATAACGATAGGATACGGGTAGCTGTATCTGAAAACATATCGATGCCAAGAAAAGAACATAAGACAGGTATTTTATATACCTGTCTACAAAATAACCTTACATACATAACATTTAAAGCAATCCTCTTGAATACATGAAACCAAAACCAATAAGCAAGAATGGGATTTGGAAACTATTTCGAAAAAGAAGATGTTTTGGTTGTGGCAAAGCAGGTGAGACCGAAACGACGCTTGTTAACGTCTCTTTTTGTTCATCCTTTGAAATTACTACTTCGACATCCATATGCATCGGTGGTTTGCTTTCTACACTAGAAGACACAGTATCACCTACAGGAGATGAAACACACTCTTCGATTTGTTCCTCTGTGTCTGGGCGTGTCGGCGGATATCCATTTGGACAGAGAAGAGTAGGTGGTAGTTTTGCCGGAAATAAAGGGATATTCATAATAAAAAAAGAAACATAATTATCTATTTCCATCATACTTGTTTAGGACTGCGGAGACAAAAAATGCATGAAAAATAGAAAAACATACTGGAGATGTATATCTCTCAATGACTTACGCCCGAAAAAGAAGGTTAAACACATGGTATTTGTCATTCTCTCCACCACGAGTTAGGGGTGGGAGTTACACAACACGCTCGAATCCCCCAGCGGTATTTGGCGCTTTCGGGGCACCCCACTTATATATATAAGTGGATTGCCTCAAATCGGCCAAAATGCCAAATTGCCTCCTCCTCCTGCCTTCCAAAATTCACAAGAGGGGGGTTGGGCTACTTCCTTTGCTGTAAAAAGGATATTTCATATTTTTTTGCTAATGGGCAAATAAAAATATACAAATTGTAAAACTTATGTACCTATGTCTCAGGGGTGTATGGTACAATATAAAATAACAGGTCCAAAACATCTTTGATGTGGATTGTGTAACTCTTTATAACTATTTATTTCTTCTTTATTATGACTGCAACTTTAGAGCGCCGCGAAAACGCAACAGTATGGGGACGTTTTTGTTCATGGATTACTTCAACTGAGAACCGTCTTTACATCGGTTGGTTCGGAGTATTAATGATCCCTACTTTACTTACAGCAACTTCAGTATTCATCGTAGCATTTATTGCTGCTCCTCCTGTAGATATCGATGGTATCCGTGAGCCAGTTTCTGGATCACTTATGTACGGAAACAACATCATCTCTGGTGCTGTAATTCCTACATCAAACGCTATCGGACTTCACTTCTACCCAATCTGGGAAGCAGCTTCTCTTGATGAGTGGCTTTACAACGGTGGTCCTTACCAGCTTATCGTATGTCACTTCTTCATCGGAGTATGTTCATACATGGGTCGTGAGTGGGAGCTTTCTTTCCGTTTAGGTATGCGTCCTTGGATTGCAGTAGCTTACTCTGCTCCAGTAGCAGCAGCAACAGCTGTATTCATCGTTTACCCAATCGGTCAGGGTTCTTTCTCTGATGGTATGCCTCTTGGTATTTCTGGAACTTTCAACTTCATGATCGTATTCCAGGCTGAGCACAACATCCTCATGCACCCATTCCACATGCTTGGTGTTGCTGGTGTATTCGGTGGTTCACTTTTCTCTGCAATGCACGGTTCACTCGTAACTTCATCTCTCATCCGTGAGACTACTGAGAACGAGTCTGCAAACGCAGGATACAAGTTCGGACAAGAAGAAGAGACTTACAACATCGTAGCTGCACACGGTTACTTCGGACGTCTTATCTTCCAATACGCTTCATTCAACAACTCACGTTCACTTCACTTCTTCCTCGCAATCTGGCCAGTAATGGGAATCTGGTTCACAGCTATGGGTATTTCAACTATGGCTTTCAACCTTAACGGATTCAACTTCAACCAGTCTGTAGTAGATTCAAACGGACGTGTAATTAACACATGGGCTGATATCGTAAACCGTGCTAACCTCGGTATGGAAGTAATGCACGAGCGTAACGCTCACAACTTCCCACTTGACCTTGCATCTGTAGAAGCTCCTTCTATCAACGCATAATCAAGTTCTGATATTTTGCTAGCTTGCTAGCATAAGTCAATTACTCGATGCCTCTTCGGAGGCAAAGGGTAAATACATAAATTTAAAGACAGAGAGTAAAGGCTAAAGACTGCGATACGATAAGAGGGTAACATGTATTTAAAAGGCAATGTGCCAATGACCTCTTAGTGAATGTACAATCCGATTTTCGAACGACATAACGTACAATGAGTGTGTTGTTCCGTTTTATCGATGACGATATGAAGAACCCATTTTTTGATGATCAAAAACGTCATCCACACCAATGGGACTGTGGACAGGAAGTTGCATACGATGTATATGCACCGTACAGTGAAAAGCGTGACGTACAAGATAAATAAGTTAGTATGGCTTTGTATTATGAAAAGTGGTTGAGCGTAAAGGAGAGCATGAAGTGTACTTTGTACACTTCATAGTCGACCCACATAAGTAGTCTTATGACACAAAAGAGTTAAGTGCTCCAACTACGAATACTAAGAGCATCCAAAGCGCAGACCCTGATAATACAAGACCTTTTGATGATGCCCATCCCTCTGGTGAAGCAAGAAGTACTGGTACTCCTACAACAAGAGCTAATGAAAGTCCAATAAAAGCAAGAAGTGTAAGTTGGAAAATAACAAGCATAAAATCGATGTGCGTAAGTGAAATGTATGCTTAAGCAACACATTTCTTATTCAAAGCTTAATGGAAATACTACCTGTACATGTGCATGACACATGAAATTTCTGAATACTCTAAAAAGAGTATTAGAATCAGATTGATTACGTAAGCCGGTTCGGTGTTATTCAATAAAACATCGAACTATTCATATAGTACCATTTTCACGCCAATCTGCCTAGAATTGATTGTAATTCAAGAGGTGTTTTTCGTGAAAAAAAGTTTTCTATAAAAAAATGCGTACAAGAGTAAACTGTAGTTTCTATATCTCTTGGCTCGAACGGGGATTGAACCTGTGACCTTGGGATTATGAGTCCCCTGCTCTACCACTAAGCTACCGAGCCTTTGATAATATTCTATCGTAATGTAGTTTTAATTCAACCCTCTTTTTAAAGAAAGTTTTATAGCGAAGATTATTTTCTAGTGTTTGAACCAGTCTCAATATGTTCACTTGTCTTGTCATTCTTAGCATTGCTCGCTATTCTATAATTCAAGTTTGTCTAAAATACACTTCCGACAAGCACTGATGGCAGAATGGTTAATGCAGCGGGCTCATAACCCGTCGTTCATATGAACATTTCTCGGTTCAAATCCGAGTCGGTGCAAAAAGTAATTTAAATCTATTTAAGACAATTTACGAACTATTAAAAATGTAGAATTATCTACACAGTTCCCTTCTTAATGTTATGATATAAGAAAAATGTGTTATTTACATTCTTGTGTAGAGTAGCGCTTTTTTTCGTAGTGTGTTGTATAACACTTATTTTTTACTTGCTTATTTTATTGCTTCCTGATGGAACCTAACGCTTATGATTGACTTCATTAAACGCGTGATTGTAACTCAAAAATCGACAACGCTTCTTGAGTCAGAGCGCTATACGTTTGATGTGGATGTACATCTTAAAAAGACTGACATCAAAGCTCTTGTAGAGGACCTTTACGATGTGAAGGTTATTTCAGTGAACACACATCGTCTCCCACGAAAGAAATCAGCATTTGGTGGTGTGCGTACTCGAACAAAGCGCGCCATTATTCGCTTAAAATCTGGGGATTCATTACCTATTTTTGATTAATATGGCTCTTCGTTTTTACAAAGCATATACTCCTGGAACACGTCACCGTTCCGTATCGGACTGTACAGAATTAAGTAAGACTCGCCCAGAAAAGTCTTTAACACGCTCATTGCACCGTGCAAAAGGGCGTAATAATCGCGGTGTAATTACATGTCGCCACCGTGGTGGTGGACACAAACGTTTATACCGTCAAATTGATTTCCGTCGTAATAAATACGACATGAGTGCTGAAGTACAAACAATTGAATACGACCCAAACCGTAATGCCCGTATTGCACTTGTGCAATATGAAGATGGAGAAAAGCGTTATATTCTCCAGCCAACCGGATTAAAAGTTGGGGACAAAGTAATTGCAAGTGCATCAGCACCAAACGCTATTGGAAATTCACTTCCACTTGCGGCCATGCCTTTAGGAGTGCAAATTCATAATATTGAAATGCACCCGAAAAAAGGTGGTCAGCTTGTTCGCTCCGCTGGGGGTGTAGCACAACTTGTTGCAAAAGAAGGTGACTTCGTAACTGTACGTCTTCCATCTGGTGAAGTACGTCTTTTAAACAACCAATGTTGGGCCACAATTGGACAAGTAGGAAATAGTGAGGTGATGAACCTTTCTATTGGAAAAGCTGGTCGTTCACGTTGGCTTGGAAAACGTCCAACAGTACGCGGAAGTGTAATGAACCCGGTGGATCACCCACATGGTGGTGGAGAAGGACGTTGTCCAGTAGGTCGTTCACAACCAATGACACCATGGGGAAAACCTGCACTTGGTCGTAAGACACGTGCACGTAAAAAGTATAGCGATAGTCTTATTCTTCGCCGAAGAAAAGTTTCATAAATCTTCTTATATCTTATGGCTCGTTCTCTTAAAAAAGGTCCTTTTGTTGCGCACAAACTTATGAAAAAGATTGAAGCGTTACATGCAAAAGGCGAAAAATCTGTTATCCAGACCTGGTCACGTGGTTCTACTATTACGCCAATCATGATTGGGCACACAATTGCTGTGCACAATGGTCTTGAGCATATCCCTGTTTTTGTAACAGACCAAATGGTTGGTCACAAATTAGGTGAATTTGCTCCTACACGTACATTCCGTGGTCATGTAAAAAGTGACAAAAAATCTCGCCGTTAACTTATTAATGCGCGTGGTGTTGATTTTGAAATAGAAAAATACTATGGGTCAAAAAGTTCATCCTCTTGGATTTCGAATTGGTGTAACACAAACACACCGTTCGCAATGGTTTGCAAAACCAAAAGATTATGCCAACTTGGTTAAGGAAGATCTTGTTATTCGTGACTATGTTGCAAAGCATCTTACAGATGCAAGCATCTCACGTGTAAACATTTCCCGCCAAGTCGATCGTATTGAGATCGAATTTTTCACAGCCCGCCCTCGTGCACTTGTGGGTGCAAAAGGTGAAGCCTTATTAAAAGTGCGTGAAGCATTAAAGGCTAAACTTCCAGCACACCGTAGTGTAGCATTATATGTGACGAAAACAGTACAACCTGAGATTGATGCAGTTTGTATTGCCGAAAACATTGCAATGCAATTAGAGAAGCGTGCACCATTCCGTCGAACAATTCGTCAAGCACTTCGTAGTGCACAAAAAGCTGGTGCCGTAGGGATTAAAGTCCAAATTGCTGGTCGTTTAAATGGAGCTGAGATCGCACGAAGCGAATGGGCACGTGAAGGACGTGTACCATTACATACCATTCGTGCTGATATTGATTATGCCACTGCTCGCGCACAGACTGTGTACGGGATTTTAGGTATTAAAGTCTGGGTATGTAAGGGGGATAACAAATGCTAAGTCCAAAACGAACAAAATATCGTAAGCCTCACCGTGGGCGTTTAAAAGGTAAAGCTATGCGTGGAAACAAAATTGCCTTTGGTGATTTTGCACTTCAAGCACTTGAACCTGGATGGATTACATCACGCCAAATTGAAGCTGGTCGTCGTGCGATGAGTCGTTATGCTCGACGTGGTGGAAAGCTTTGGATTCGTGTATTTCCAGACAAATCGATTACTGCACGTGCTGCCGAAACACGTATGGGAGCTGGAAAAGGAGCACCTGATTATTGGGTTGCTGTGGTAAAGCCAGGAAAAATCTTATATGAAATGCGTGGTGTATCTGAAGCTATTGCTCGTTCATCAATGCGTATTGCTGCATACAAAATGCCAGTAAAAACAAAATTCCTTATCCGTGAGGGGTTTGTGAGCGAGTTATAGACTCGTAAACTTACTTTCTCTTTAATGACTGTTTAATTCCCATGATTCAACCACAAACTTATCTTGAGGTTGCTGATAACAGTGGTGCACGTAAAATTATGTGTATCCGCGTGTTAAATCGGCAATATGGAAATATTGGTGATGTAATTCTTGCTGTTGTAAAAGAAGCATTACCAAATATGCCAGTAAAAAAATCTGATGTTGTTCGTGCTGTTGTTGTACGTACTGCACACACGGTACAACGTGAAAACGGTATGTCAATTCGTTTTGATGATAATGCTGCCGTAATTATTAATAAAGAGGGAAATCCACGTGGTACACGTGTTTTTGGACCGATTGCACGTGAATTACGTGAACGCGATTTCATGAAAATCGTTTCCCTCGCCCCTGAGGTTCTTTAAGTTTTTTATTGCTTATGATTCAACGCCTTCATAATTTGTATTTAACAAAGGTGCGTACAGCACTTACGGAGCAATTCCAATATAAAAATACGCACCAAATTCCATCCCTTGAAAAAATTGTTATTAACCGAGGTGTGGGAGATGCTGCACAGAATGCTAAACTCCTCGAATCATTATCGAATGAGCTTACTAGCTTAGCAGGTCAAGCACCTGTTGTGAAGCGTTCAAAAAAAGCTATTGCAGGTTTCCAAATTCGTGAAGATATGCCTATTGGGCTTTCAGTAACGTTACGTGGAGAACGTATGTATGCTTTCTTCGATCGACTTGTAAACCTTGCACTTCCACGTATTCGTGATTTCCAAGGAATTAATCCAAAAAGTTTCGATGGACATGGAAATTTTAACCTTGGTTTAGATGAACAATTAATGTTCCCTGAATTAAGTTATGATACAATTGACCAGATCCGTGGAATGGATATTGCTATTGTGACAACATCACAAACTGATCAGGAAGGCCGTGCTCTTTTAAAAGAGCTTGGTATGCCATTCCGAGAAAAAGCAATTAATTAAATCGATCACACCGGCCAACATAGGCGGGTGTATAAATGCTCAATAGAGGAAATGTTATGATTAATGACACAATTGCAGATATGCTTACGCGATTACGTAATGCGCATCTTGCAAATAAACCGTCAGTTGTGTTGCGTGCAACACGAGTAACGCGTAATATTGCACAATTATTATTCCAAGAAGGATTTCTTTCAAGTGTTGAACCAGAAATCAATGGAATGTTTGAAGTAACTTTAAAGCGCTCCGTAAAAACATTCCAACGTGTTAGTACACCAGGTGTTCGTATTTATGTAAACCATAAAGAACTCCCTCGTGTTTTAAACGGGATGGGAATTGCAATTATTTCAACGTCACAAGGAATTATGACGGAGAAAAAAGCACGCGCTTTAGGAATTGGTGGTGAAGTGCTTTGTTACCTTTGGTAATATATGGCTGATCGTGAACTTATTGAAATGGAAGGGACCGTTATGGAATCGCTTCCAAATGCAATGTTCCAAGTAGAGCTTGAAAATGGCTTCCAAGTGCTTGCCCATATTTCTGGAAAAATTCGTCGAAATTCTATCAAAATCCTTTTAGGAGATCGTGTAATTGTAGAATTAACACCTTATGATTTAACAAAAGGAAGAATTACGTATCGTTTACGTAATAAAGATAAAGGGATGAATTCTTCTGGGCCTAATAAATAGGTCCGAAATTCACTTCTTTTTCTTACTTCGACACTGGAGCAGGTTGACCCACCATCTATCTGTTCATATGGGTAGCTCAGGATCCATATTTATTTTGAGCTTTTTTTATTCTATATCGGTAAATTTATACTATGGCTAGTAAACAGCGTAAAGGCGTACAAAAAAAAGCCCGCCGAAAGGTACAACGTGGCGTTGTACATATTTTAGCCACGTTTAATAATACATTGGTTACAATTAGTGACCGCTCTGGGATGGTGATTGCTTCATCATCTGCAGGTGCATGTGGATTCCGTGGCGCTCGTAAAGGGACACCATTTGCAGCGCAAACCGCTGCTGAAGAAGCAGCACGTAAATCACTTGATTACGGATTAAAATACGTTGACGTGATGGTTAAAGGACCAGGTGCTGGTCGTGAAATGGCAATTCGTGCCCTTCAACAGCTTGGTTTAGGTATTACCTTAATTCGTGACGTAACTCCATTACCTCATAATGGATGTCGTCCACCGAAGAAACGTCGTGTATAAGTACATTGTCTAGACGGGGAGTATTTAGTGTTTGTTAACACAATAAACACTTCCTTGTTTCTAGCAAGATACGGAACATTCAGATGCAGTTTGAATATGTGCAATTCATTACATTGAAATAAACATATGTGTATCAACGAATATTTACAACTACTATGACTTTTATCGTTCCAAATTCGTCGGCAAAGTTGGAGTGTGTTGAATTTCGAGAAAATAACCCGCGTGAACATTATGCGCGTCTTATTCTTGGCCCAGTTGCTCCTGGACAAGGTGTAACACTTGGAAATACATTTCGTAGACTTTTATTAAATGATTTACCTGGTGTTGCAATTACAGCAGCAAAATTAAATGATGCTCGAACAGAATTCGTAACGCTCCCGGGTATTCGTGAATCTGTGGTAGAAATTTTTCTTAACCTGCGTGATGTTGTCTTCTTTAATACCTTCCCTGATGTACTTGCTCCGCAAGGAACAATTACAGTTGACCCAACCTCCATAACTCAATTGGATAATACCGACGATATTGCGGTACTTTCAAATGAACCGCGAATTATTCGTGCAGGGGATATGGATCTTCCAGAGGGAGTAGAATGTGTTGATCCGAGTCAACCCATTGCAACATTAATGAACTCGCATACACCATTTCATTTAACATTTATTCTTGAACAAGCAACAGGATATCGTGTCTGGAAAAAACCTACCCAACCCTATGGAACTGGATTTTACCCACCACGACAAATTGATATCCCGCAAATTGAACAAGTGAAATCAGGTGTTTTTCAACCCATTGACGGTAATTTTATGCCTGTCAAAATTGTCAATTTTGCAGTACATGATGGCCCTCCACATGGTGAATATATTCATTTTGAAATTACTACCAATGGAAGTGTTCACCCACATGCAGCATTTAAACATGCTGGTGCAATTCTGACCGAAATTACACGTGCGACACTTCAAGATCCACGTCCAGTTATGAGTACTGATGAGGTTGATACACCTGTTAGTACACCAACGGATCAAATGGCTTATTTTGAAACAATTGCAATTGAACAGCTCGAACTTTCATTACGTGCTTACAATTGCTTAAAACGTGCACAGATTCTGACATTGGCCGACTTATCACGTGAATCATATCAAAGTCTTCTTGCGTTGCGTAACTTTGGTCAGAAATCGGCTGAAGAAGTTACAAAAGCATTAGAAACTTATGGGATTGAATTAGTTCAAGAGACTTAAATCTCGTATTTCAAATGATTCATTTTTCGTGCACACACATTGCAGTAAGGCATGTATGAATGCGGCTCTCTTAAACGTGGGCATTACTATAAACAATGGAGATTGTATATGCAACAAATTTGGTCGGCTACAGGGCGACGCAAACGAGCAACTGCTCAAGTTCGAATTTCATCCCCTGGAACTGGAACAATTCAAATTAACCAAGTAGACGCACAAGTCTACTTACAAGGAAAATATCCTAATATCCTCAAACCATTACAACTCTTCGATTTAGAAGAGAAATGTGATGTGTTTATCCAAACAACAGGTGGTGGGCTTACAGGTCAAGCGGATGCTATTCGCCTTGGTTGTGCACGTGCACTCTGTTTAATGGATCAAACATACCGTGCTGAACTCAAAGCACAAGGGTTCCTTACTCGAAATGCTCTTAAAAAAGAACGTAAAAAGTATGGATTAAAGAAAGCACGTAAGGCACCACAATTTTCAAAGCGTTAATTGTTGTTTACTAATGTGTTTTTAGAGGTGCCTCATACGTAGGCACCGCTCTTAAATGTATATCTCTATTGCTGTACAAGAAATACTTGAACTCTTCACGTGTTTCCTGTACACTATGAGTATGTCTTAGTGGTGGAATGGTAGACACGCAAGCTTGAGGGGTTTGTGCTTATCGGCGTGGAGGTTCGAGTCCTCTCTAAGACATGTCCCATCAACGGTGGGGTTTCGTATCAATGGGTCGATGCCCGAGTGGTTAATGGGGGCGGACTGTAAATCCGCTGGCTTGCCTACACTGGTTCAAATCCAGTTCGGCCCAATAAAGATAATCGTGTGGCTGTGGTGGAATGGTAGACACTGGAGACTTAAAATCTCCTGCAGATAATACTGCGTGAGGGTTCAAATCCCTCCAGCCACAAAAAAGAAAAGGTTAAAAAATATTCTTCAGGGAGAAGTGCATTCATACAATCGGACTGCTTGTCAAAAGTTTAGATTCGTTTACCACACAGATAGATTTAGAGTCTTCCTTTTTGAAATAAATAGAATGAGCATGTGCATTTCAAAAAAATAAGGTATTATATCGGTGTGAGACATCAAAGCATGGAGAAAGGTGATGAATTTCTTATACGATATTTCTGCCGTTGAAATCGGTCAACATTTTTATTGGACTCTTGGTGGGTTCCAAATGCACGGACAAGTATTAATCAACTCATGGATTGTACTTGGGCTTGTTATTGCATTTGCACTTGTAACGACAAGTGATTTAAAGCCAGTGCCAGAAGGCGGGCAAAACTTAGCTGAATTCGTTGTAGAATACATTCGTGACATTGCGAAAACACAGATTGGAGAAGACTACTTAACGTGGACACCATTTATTGGGACACTTTTCCTTTTCATCTTTGTTTCAAACTGGTCAGGTGCACTTATCCCATGGAAAGTTATTGAACTTCCAAATGGGGAGCTTGGGGCACCAACAAATGATATTAATACAACAGTAGCACTTGCTCTTTTAGTATCTGTAGCATATTTCTATGCTGGATTAAAGAAAAAAGGGTTAGAATACTTTGGAAAATACGTAGAACCAACACCAATTCTTCTTCCAATTAACGTTCTTGAGGATTTCACAAAGCCATTATCATTAAGTTTCCGTCTTTTTGGAAACATCCTTGCTGATGAGCTTGTAGTAGCTGTACTTGTATCATTAGTCCCTCTTGTGATTCCAATTCCGCTTATTTTCCTTGGGCTCTTTACGAGTGCAATTCAAGCACTTATTTTTGCGACACTTGCTGGAGCATACATTGGTGAAGCACTTGAAGGGCACTAATCTTTATGTGAATACCAATTGTTGTTTTCCCGATACATTTGTAAAAATGTTTTAATTGAGCAACAACTCGTGTAGAGCAGATGATTTCTATCTGCTCTACACACAAAAATCACCATAAAATACAGATAAAACAATGCAGAGATGACAGAATACAATACACAACATTTGTGTATGCATTTTTTAGACAATACAATACAAATTTTTTTCTTTACTCATAAAATGTGGCTTTGGGTTAGTATAACTTTCGAGTTTCTAATATGCTTATTAAGCATAATGCACCGAATGTATATATATTGGTATCAAAGTGAAACTTGCATATCTCTCAAGCCTACCAGCTATAATTATACAAGCTGTTTGCGCTCTGATTTCATAGAGATTCTCTACTTTCAGAAGATTAAATACAAAGGGGCTTTTAAAAAAGGGTGAAACCTGTTATTCTCGAATTGCATAAGCAACTTATAAAAAGGAAACATACAATGAACCCATTAATTTGTGCTGCATCTGTAGTTGGAGCTGGTTTAGCAATCGGACTTGGAGCTATCGGTCCTGGTATTGGTCAAGGTACTGCAGCTGGTCAAGCTGTAGAAGGTATTGCACGCCAACCTGAAGCTGAAGGAAAAATCCGTGGAACACTTCTTTTATCATTAGCTTTCATGGAAGCCTTAACAATTTACGGTCTTGTAGTTGCATTAGCATTAATGTTCGCAAACCCATTCGTTTCTTAATTTCATTCATTGAAATTCCAAAAGAAATGTTTTTTCTGCCCGAACACGTAGTAGTATGTGGTCGGGTGGTTACGCCGAGCGCATCCGAGTAGGGTCTTCACAGGAGACATACACAACATGCTACGGCAATAGTAGACGGTGTAGTTTAGTAGTAGAAGTTTTGTCTTCTCTATAAAACGCATAACGATGTCTCTATACAATAACAAATTCCAAATTACCTGGAGGTTTCACACGAATGGTATCACTTGCAGAAGGATTCGGATTTAACACGAATCTTCTTGAAACTAACATTCTCAACCTCGCTGTTGTTCTTCCACTCGTTTTTTCGCTTGGAAAGGATACATTAACATCTATTCTAGATACTCGACGAGAGAAGATTCTTAGCAGCCTCCGTAGTGCAGATGATCGCTTTAAGCAAGCTCAATTAGAACTTGATGCAGCGAAATCAGAACTTGCACTTGCTGCTGAAAAAGTAAAAGAGATTCAAAACGAAGGACAGAAAACACTTGAAGCCCTTCGTCTTGAGGAAACAAAACGTTATGAAGAACTTCACCAACGTTTTGATGACCTTAAAGCCGAAACAGTTCGCCTTGAAGAAGAAAAAGTTGTAAACGCATTCCGCCAACAACTTATCAGTGTTGCTTTTGAAAAAGCGATTGAAGGTATTCGTTCACGTATGAATGATAAACTTCACCGTAAGTACATTGATGCAAAAATTGCACTTATGAATAGCTCACTTTAATTGGTGAGTTTTTCGTGCTGTTTTTCTTAGCGCTGCACAAAAGATGCAGACTAAACATGCACGCGAAGGCAGAGGTATTACCTCATGTGTCTTCCCCCGTATGCGGTTAGCCATTTTAAAACAAGTTGAGACATTCTTTGTCTCCATGTACGGCTTACCAATTTGTGAAAAGTTAATCCCAAAGATTGAATCGAACCGAGGATCACATGGTAAAAATTCGCCCAGATGAAATTAGTAGCGTTATTCGTCAACAGATTGAGCAATACTCACAAGAAGCACAAGTTGTAAATGTTGGAACTGTACTTCAAGTTGGAGACGGGATTGCTCGTATCTATGGTTTAGAAAAAGTAATGGCTGGTGAATTACTTGAATTTAAGGATGGTACAATTGGTATTGCATTAAACCTTGAATCAGATAACGTTGGTGCTGTACTTATGGGTGAGGGACTCTCTATCCAAGAAGGTGATTCAGTAAAAGCGACTGGTAAAATTGCACAAGTACCTGTTGGAGAAGCATTCTTAGGTCGTGTAGTAGATGCATTAGCACGTCCAATCGATGGTAAGGGTGATATCCCTTCAACAGATACACGTTTAATTGAGTCACCTGCGCCAGGAATTATTGCACGTAAGTCAGTATACGAGCCACTTCAAACTGGACTTGTATCAATTGATGCAATGATCCCAATTGGACGTGGACAGCGTGAGTTAATTATTGGTGACCGTCAAACAGGAAAAACTGCTGTAGCGACTGATACAATCATTAACCAAAAAGGTGGTGACTGTATTTGTGTATACGTAGCTATTGGTCAAAAGGCATCATCAGTAGCACAAATTGTAACAACATTACAAAGTGCTGGGGCAATGGATTACACAATCATTGTAGCTGAAAACGCAAACGCGCCAGCAACACTTCAGTACCTTGCACCATACACAGGGGCATCACTTGCAGAGTACTTCATGTACTCAGGACGTGCAACGCTCATCATCTATGATGACCTTTCGAAGCAAGCACAAGCATACCGTCAGATGTCACTTCTTCTTAAGCGTCCACCAGGACGTGAAGCATACCCTGGAGATGTATTCTACCTTCACTCACGTCTTCTTGAGCGTGCAGCGAAGCTTAATGAGTCATTAGGTGAAGGAAGTATGACAGCACTTCCAATTATTGAAACACAAGGTGGAGACGTAGCAGCATACATTCCAACTAACGTAATTTCAATTACTGATGGTCAGGTATTCCTTTCGGCTGACCTCTTTAACTCAGGTATCCGTCCAGCAATTAACGTAGGTATTTCAGTATCACGTGTTGGATCGGCTGCACAGATTAAGGCAATGAAGCAAGTTGCTGGTACACTTAAGTTAGAACTTGCACAGTTCGCTGAGCTTGAGGCATTCTCACAATTCGCTTCAGATCTTGATCAAGCAACACAAAACCAACTTGCACGTGGAGTACGCTTACGTGAGCTTCTTAAGCAAAAGCAATCAGCACCACTTTCAGTTGATATGCAAGTTGTAACTATTTACGCTGGAACAAAAGGATACCTTGATGTTCTTGCTGTTGAGCAAGTACGTCCATTCCTTTCAGGACTTCGTGAGTACATGCAAACAAACAAGCCTAAATTTGGAACTGAAGTTCTTGAGACATTAAAGATGTCACCTGAAGCTGAAGAAACATTAAAAGAGGCGATTGATGCATACACAGCGATTTTCCTCGAAACAGCAAAGTAATCTATAATCTAGTTTAGTTTTATAGAGCGACTTGATACCTATACCCCATTTACGAGGTATAGGTACTTTTCGGGCCTCCCAAGGCCCAGAAAAAACATGCTTTAGACACCTTCCAAACATACGGGAGTGTTGATTTCATACCATATAGACACACAACGAATTTTGTCAAAAAGGTGACGAGAGGTCAAAAATGTGCTAAAGTACGAATAAAGAATTCTATGTGTTCTAATACACTTGGTTTAGACAAGCACCCTTGCTTAGCAAGCCCTTTTTATATTTTTAATCCTCTTTAACATATGGCAAAAAAATCGATGATTGCGCGTGAAACAAAACGCCAACGTCTTGTACAAAAATATGCACAAAAACGTGCACAATTTAAACAAGATCTTCGTAATGCAGGTTCAATTCGTGAAGTGGTAACAATCCACCGCCAATTCCAAACATTACCACGAAATAGTGCACCTGTACGTTTACATAACCGTTGTGCACAAACAGGTCGACCAAAAGGATACTATCGTGATTTTGGTCTTTCACGTCATGTTTTACGTGAAATGGCACACCAATGTTTACTTCCAGGTGTACGAAAAGCTAGTTGGTAAGCCCATCGCTTAATTCTATACACATTCTGGTCTGACCATTAAACAATATAACGTTTCCAGTTGTCGAGTTTAATGGTTAGCATCTTTTTCATAGCGTATCTTATGAGGAGTTGAGTTGACTTTTTCGTCACCTCCCGTCATAATAGAGTGTAGTTTGGGGCATAGCCAAGTGGTAAGGCGACGGTTTTTGGCTCCGTTATTCGGAGGTTCGAGTCCTTCTGCCCCAGTATAAAGGAAATTTCCATATATATTTTCATTAATATTCACTATGAATAACAAGAACTTTTTTGTAAGTGTAGCTGCAGCATGTATGCTTACATTCACAGGATCAGCAAATGCTTATCCAGTATACGCTCAAAATGGGTATGAAAACCCTCGTGAAGCAACAGGTCGTATTGTGTGTGCTAACTGTCACCTTGCACAAAAGCCAGTAGATATTGAAGTACCGCAAGCAGTTCTTCCAGATTCAGTTTTTGAGGCTGTTGTAAAGATTCCATACGATCAACAAGTGAAGCAAGTACTTGGAAACGGTAAGAAAGGACCATTAAATGTTGGTGCTGTTCTTATTCTTCCACAAGGTTTCCAAATTGCCCCACCTGAGCGTATCTCTTCAGAGCTTCAAGAGAAAGTTGGTAAGCTTTACTTCCAACCGTACAGTGAAGATAAGAAGAACATCATTATTGTTGGACCAGTGCCTGGTAAGAAATACAGTGAAATGGTATTCCCAATCCTTGCTCCAGATCCAGCAAAATCAAAAGATGTAAACTACCTTACATACCCAATTTACCTTGGTGGAAACCGTGGACGTGGGCAAGTATACCCAGATGGTACAAAGAGTAACAACACAGTATACAACGCACCTGCGGCTGGAACAGTAACTGCTATTAATACAACTGATAAAGGTGTAGACGTAGTTATTGCATCAGAGACTGGTGATAAGGTAACAACAGCTATTCCGGCTGGACCTGATCTTCTTGTAGCAGTAGGACAAGCTGTTAAAGCAGACCAACCATTAACAAATAACCCTAACGTAGGTGGATTTGGGCAAGGGGAAACAGAAATTGTACTCCAGAACCCAGCACGTCTTCAGGGACTTATTATTTTCCTTGGATTTGTTCTTATTGCACAAGTATTCCTTGTACTTAAGAAGAAGCAGTTCGAGAAAGTACAACTTTCAGAAATGAACTTCTAATACATTTCAATAGTACAGCTTATACACTTATGTAGTAGCTGACGACATACGTGCCTATCTCATAGGCACGTAAAATATGTACGATAAAATAAAGTCTCCGTATTAAATGTTTCTAGATACAATGAATCTTCTCAAGAATACCGCTTATGCGTATTCTAGATAATATGTTGCGATTAACATATATTTAAAGATGTACGTTCAATAGTATTTTAAGTGATGCGTATATCCGTATTTCTTTCTGTATGCATGGATAAAACAATGTTCAAATGTTTTATTCTAATGATGTCTTTAATGTATGATAGAAGAAGGCATAATGCGCCTTCGACGAGCCAAGTGGGTATGGGGCGTTCCTAGATTGAGTTGGAAACACAAATGATGCGATTCGCCCCTCACGTGGCGCATGGAATGCCCGTACTGAAAATGATAAATCTAAAGATTTAATTGATCTCCACGACGGTACTGAAGGTAGGCTGTTACAAAAAGCCCAGAAAGTGTTACAGGAATAAGTCCAAGAACAATTCCAAAAAGAAGTGTTTCAATCATAGTATTGATACCTCGGTTGTGTATAGATGGTGTACCCAAAAATGGGTACTGTCCGTGCCCTACCAAAATATGGTAGGGCACAAACAGTTAGGTATCAAATATAAATATTTGATACACAAAGGTATGAATTAAAGAGTATCCATAGTATCGAATTCGAACTTAATCTCTTTCCATACTTCACATGCTGCTGCAAGCTCAGGAGACCACTTACAAGCTGCACGGATAACATCTCCACCCTCACGAGCGAGGTCACGACCTTCGTTACGAGCCTGAGTACAAGCCTCAAGAGCTACACGGTTAGCAGATGCACCAGGTGCGTTACCCCATGGGTGTCCAAGTGTTCCACCACCGAACTGTAAACAAGCGTCATCACCAAAAATCTCTACGAGAGCTGGCATGTGCCATACGTGAATACCACCAGATGCTACTGGCATTACTCCAGGAAGAGAACCCCAGTTCTGAGTGAAGTAAACTCCACGGTCACGGTCCTTCTCAACGATTGGGTCACGCATAAGGTCAACGAAACCAAGTGTTACGTTACGCTCACCTTCAAGCTTACCTACTACAGTTCCTGAGTGAAGGTGGTCACCTCCAGACATACGAAGAGCCTTAGCAAGTACACGGAAGTGGATTCCGTGGTTACGCTGACGGTCAATTACTGCGTGCATTGCACGGTGAATGTGGAGGAGGAGTCCGTGATCACGACAGTAAATTGCAAGTGAAGTGTTTGCAGTGAAACCACCAGTAATGTAGTCGTGCATTACAATTGGAAGTCCTAATTCCTTAGCACACTGAGTACGCTTGATCATCTCTTCAGATGTTGCAGCAGTTACGTTAAGGTAGTGTCCCTTAATTTCCCCAGTCTCAGCTTGAGCCTTGTAGATAGCCTCAGCTACGAAAAGGAAACGGTCACGCCAACGCATGAATGGCTGTGAGTTTACGTTCTCATCATCCTTAGTGAAGTCAAGTCCACCACGGAGACACTCGTATACTGCACGACCGTAGTTCTTAGCAGAAAGTCCAAGCTTAGGCTTAATAGTACATCCAAGAAGACTACGACCGTACTTGTTTAACTTATCACGCTCAACCTGGATTCCGTGTGGAGCTCCTTGGAAAGTCTTACAGTAAGCTACAGGGATACGTAAATCTTCTAAACGAAGTGCACGGAGTGCCTTGAATCCGAATACGTTACCTACAATTGATGTGAAAAGGTTAGTTACTGACCCTTCCTCAAATAAGTCAAGTGGGTATGCTACGTACGCGATGTACTGGTTATCTTCACCAGGAACTGGCTCGATATCGTAACAACGACCCTTGTAACGGTCAAGCTGAGTAAGACCATCAGTCCATACTGTTGTCCATGTTCCAGTTGATGATTCAGCTGCTACTGCTGCTCCACACTCTTCAGCAGGTACACCTGGCTGTGGAGTCATACGGAATGCTGCAAGAATATCAGTTGCTTGTACCTGGTAGTCAGGTGTGTAGTAAGTTAAACGGTAGTCCTTAACCCCAGCTTTGAATCCAGCTTGTGTTTTAGTTTGAGTTTGCGGTGACATAATTTTTTTCTTTATGAAGAACACGAATCCATAATCTCTAAATCTACTCGTATGATTGTGTTTTATGCGAATACATAAACACCTTTCTTGTGTATTGTACACAGGTTCCACGTTACTGACAAGCGATTTATGTTTTAGCCTACTTGTTTTTTGCCAGGAACCAGATTTGAACTGGTGACACAAGGATTTTCAGTCCTCTGCTCTACCGACTGAGCTATCCCGGCTATATGTATCTAGTACATTACAATGTTATGGATATAATGTCAAGTTTGCTTTTCTGTCCCGAGTATCTGTACCAGAATAAGTTGTTCAACCTGAATATCGATTAAATAGAATGTATCACTGCCGCCCAATGGACGGTCAGTGTACTACTATGCTAATGAATGCATAGAACGTCAAACCACTTTAAAGTACGTTTCCAATTAAAATAATGGAAAAGTGAGTGCGTCTGGGAAAAAACGGTTTAATTCAATCAAAAGACCAGCAAGAAAACTGAACCAAAGTGCAGCAAGTACCGGAGCAGTTGAAAGATAAATTGTAAGATCCTTCATGGTATCCTCCTAAAAAAAACACCCGCTCTAGGATCATACAATATGCAAATGAATTTGCGTGTATTCCGTTGAATTGGGTGTTCGAATACGACTAGCAGTCTTGAGTTATGACTGATAGAAAAGACAAAAAACGGGTACAGGGCCCTCTACAAGACGTATTCCTACTGCAGAGACAAGATCTATCCTACTAGTAGGAAATACGATATGTAATTGTTATTCAAAATCTTTCGAGTTTGGGTTACGTCCTGGGTCATTTGAAAGGAACCCAAATACGAAAAGCGAAATGAAGAAGATAACTACTGTGTAAACAAGAATTTTTAACGTAAGCATACTGTTTTACTTTCTCCAATGAGCGAGGTCAATAAAAGAACACATGATGTGTGTTCCTTTTGATAATTAACGGAAACTTACGGAAGCTTGCCAAACAAAAGCAAGAAGTAAGAAAAGAACTGGAATAATTGGAAGTACATCCACGAGCGGGTCAAATGGAGCGTAAGCTTCTGGTAATCGTCCAAGAATGAAAAGTTGAGGCATGAGAAAATCTCCAATCAGATCAAATTAAGGGATGAACTAGCACTTGTATTATATCTAATAATTGCCTACAAATCAAAAAGGATCCCTATTCTTTAAGGGAATTTTTTGAGACACGTATAAAATTCGCAACTTCATGCTTTATATAACAACTTTTCGGAGAGAGTGGGATTTGAACCCACGGTAACTTGCGCTACATTGGTTTTCAAGACCAATACATTAAACCACTCTGACACCTCTCCATATCTCTTAACATACCAAAAACAGAGACGAGATGCAAGCCCCTGTTTGATATGATTTACTTCAGAACTCTCTATACGTAGGCTCTTCGAATATACCTATCTATAGAAGCCCTAGAAATAAGATAAGGTGAACAAATGATCTTTTTAAGATGCACTTTTCACCTTACTTGCAAGTGTATTAAAACTTGTTGGGTGGAGTACAACAAGTTGTGATAATACTTTACGGTTTAATAATACACGATTAAGCTTTAAATGGTGCATAAAACGACTGTATGAAAGACCAGCTGGTCGGGATCCAGCATTAATACGTCGAATCCATAAACGACGGTATTGGCGTTTCTTCTTTCGTCGGTCACTATATGATGATGAAAGGGCTTTTAAACTACGTTGGTTTGCTGTACGAAATAACGTAGAGTGTGAACCACGGAAACCGCGGTTAAGTTCTAAAATTTTGTTTCGACGTTTTCGTGCAACGGTTCCACGTTTTACTCGGGTCATAATCTCTATTGTTTCAAAAATCTTCGTTTTCACTCGACGAAGATGTACGATTATCGGTATAAAGTCAGTCTATGGTTAAACTATTCATATCTAAGAGAGATACATATAGCAGAAGGGTCATATGACAATGAATTTACCGGATCAGTATCTATATATATATAGCATACTGAAAAAAGACTGCTTCAGTCAAGATCCTAATAAAAAGAAGTTTTCATGTGAAAAGATGTTCTCGTGTATCTATTGAATACATTTTGTAAATATGTCTCTATAAGAAGATTGATTAAATACTGGTACTCGATATTTTTATTTTCTATTACGGAGAAAAGGGGATTCGAACCCCTGGTACGATTGCTCGTACGCTTCATTAGCAATGAAGTACTTTCGGCCTCTCAGTCATCTCTCCACTCCCAGTGTACCAAGATGTATGCGGTGAGACAAGACCTTAATTATGGCAATATCATTATGTAACTTTTCACGCCCTGTAGGACTCGAACCTACGACATCAGGTTTTGGAGACCTGCGTTCTACCAACTGAACTAAGGACGCATGATAAAGGATAAGTACAAAAGTACTTACGATTATAAACTATATATGTGAGACGGTTCGGAGTGACAGGATTCGAACCTGCGACCACATCGTCCCAAACGACGTACGCTACCAAACTGCGCTACACTCCGATATGTTCTATGTAGTAGAGTAGCAAATGTACCCCGTTTAAACAATTAGATTTTTTACTAGACGTATATTGGGCGTATTTGCTTTACACCCAAACGAATGTGTGTAAAGCAATGGGAACACCCAAGAGGCTTTCAGGTTACTTGTAAAGTTGTGCTCCAAGACGTACTGAAAGAATACCTGTAATAAGTGCAACAAAAAGAGCAACAAAAACTTGTGTATCAGATAAAGGCATACTTAGTAAAAAGGGTTAATGGTACGTATATAAAAATTGAAAACTCTATATTCAAAAAATATAGCTAATATAGATTTTTGAATTTTTGGCGATTCAATTTTTTATGCACCAGGGTTTGAATGGATTAAAGGTTTCCACCGCGTGCGTATACCGCAGCAACAATGATTGGACCAGCTCCAACAACAAGAGCAACGCTTACAAGTTGACCAATTAATTCAAGATTCATAGATGTAACTCCGCAATAATGGGGTAAATAAGGTACAGGTAAACACATACCTGGTGTGGTGTGTGCACTAATTAATTGCTGTACCTTGTTAAAAATGAGTAGTTTCTTAAGCACCGCAAGTACATGTTGACTTAAGAAAGTTTTGTCTAGGTGAAGTAGGTTCCTAAACTATCTATATAGTTTAATATGGAACATACATAGACAAAATAGGTTTCATGTTAGTTAATTTGTTCTTTTTCAATGTAAAGAAAAAGAGCTGCCATTGTTACAGCAGGGAAAACTAAACCTACAAGAGGTACAAGAATTGAGGGTAAAAGAGATGTAGCCATGTGTTCTTCTCCTTAAGAAGTATTTCACCGAAAAAAATAAGGTATAGAGGCGACATTCTTATTATAGAAAAAAAAAGCAAAAGCTTCACGCTATTTGTAATGTTTTTCTGACTTCTTTCGGGACTGACGGGACTCGAACCCGCAACTTCCGCCGTGACAGGGCGGTGCTCTAACCAATTGAACTACAGTCCCATTTATATGTATACTATATTGCCTTATTCTTCGTTCTTTGGCAACCCTTTTCTCCTCTCCGTTTTCACTTTTTATAGAAATACTTGCTATATTGGGCAAATATTAAAATTGTCCCTTTGGCAGTGACAGAATACATTCTTCTAGGCATAATATAAATACCATACTTTAAATACCATTGCATTGCATTTTGACATTTATATGTCCAATTGAAGTAGGCTTGCCTTTATATGTAACAATTTACAGCCTATGCAGTAAATACCGATTCACATAAAGTGCAATCATTACTTTTCCTATTTTTATGGGAATAAAAGTAATTTACGAACTAACGAGGAAACTTTAATGACAATTAGCCCACCAGAACGTGAGGTAAAAGCAGTCAAGATTGTAGTAGATCGTGATCCAGTACCAACGTCATTTGAAAAATGGGGTAAACCTGGACACTTCTCGCGTACACTTGCGAAAGGTCCTGCTACAACAACATGGGTATGGGATCTCCATGCTGATGCACACGATTTTGATAGCCACACAACAGATCTTGAAGACATTTCACGTAAAGTCTTCAGTGCACACTTTGGTCAACTTGGTGTAATCTTTATTTGGCTTAGTGGAATGTACTTCCACGGAGCACGTTTTTCAAACTATGAAGCATGGTTAAGTGATCCAACACACATTAAGCCAAGTGCACAAGTAGTTTGGCCAATTGTAGGTCAAGAAATTCTTAATGGTGATGTAGGTGGTGGATTCCAAGGGGTACAAATTACTTCTGGATTCTTCCAGCTTTGGCGCGGAAGCGGAATCACTAGTGAGCTTCAACTTTACAGTACAGCTATTGGTGCACTTATTTGTGCGGGACTTATGTTCTTTGCAGGATGGTGGCACTACCACAAAGCTGCACCAAAACTTGAATGGTTCCAAAATGTAGAATCAATGATGAACCACCACCTTGCAGGACTTCTTGGTCTTGGAAGCCTTTCATGGTCGGGACACCAAATTCACATTGCATTACCAGTGAACACACTTCTTGATGCCGGAGTAGATCCAAAAGAGATCCCACTTCCACACGAGTTTATGCTTAACCGTGACCTCATGGCTGAGCTTTACCCAAGTTTTTCACAAGGACTTGCTCCATTCTGGACATTCAACTGGACAGAGTATTCAGATTTCCTTACATTCCGTGGAGGACTTAACCCAGTAACAGGTGGTCTTTGGCTTTCTGATACAGCACACCACCACCTTGCAATTGGAGTTCTTTTCATTATTGCTGGACACATGTACCGCACAAACTGGGGTATTGGACACAGCATGAAGGAAATTCTTGAAGCACACAAAGGACCGTTTACAGGTGAAGGGCACAAGGGTCTCTACGAGATTCTTACAACTTCATGGCACGCACAACTTGCAATTAACCTTGCACTTTTTGGATCGCTTTCAATTATTGTAGCGCACCACATGTATGCAATGCCACCGTACCCATACCTTGCAACGGATTACGGAACACAGCTTTCACTCTTTACACACCACATGTGGATTGGTGGATTCTGTATTTGTGGAGCTGCAGCACACGCAGCAATTTTTATGGTTCGTGACTACGATCCAACAAACAACTACAATAACCTTCTTGACCGTGTTCTTCGTCACCGTGATGCGATGATTTCACACCTTAACTGGGTATGTATTTTCCTTGGTTTCCACAGTTTTGGACTCTATATCCACAACGATACAATGAGTGCACTTGGACGTCCACAGGATATGTTCTCGGATACAGCAATTCAACTCCAACCAATTTTTGCGCAGTGGGTACAAAACACACACGCGCTCGCACCAGAACTTACAGCACCAACAGCAGGTGCAAGTACAAGTGCAAGTTGGGGTGGTGATATTGTTGCAGTAGGTGGAAAAATTGCAATGATGCCAATTTCACTTGGAACATCAGATTTCATGGTACACCACATTCATGCATTTACAATTCACGTAACTGTACTTATCCTTCTTAAGGGTGTACTTTTTGCACGTAGTTCACGTCTTATCCCAGATAAGGCAAACCTTGGTTTCCGATTCCCATGTGATGGACCAGGACGTGGAGGAACATGTCAGGTTTCAGCTTGGGACCACGTATTCCTTGGTCTCTTCTGGATGTACAACAGCCTTTCTATTGTAATTTTCCACTTCAGCTGGAAAATGCAATCAGATGTTTGGGGAAGTGTAACTGATAATGGTGTTTCACACATTACTGGTGGAAACTTCGCACAAAGTGCCAATACGATCAATGGATGGCTTCGTGACTTCCTTTGGGCACAATCATCTCAAGTTATCCAATCATATGGATCAGCACTCTCTGCATACGGACTCATCTTCTTAGGAGCTCACTTTATCTGGGCATTTAGCCTTATGTTCTTATTCTCAGGACGTGGATACTGGCAAGAGCTTATTGAATCAATCGTATGGGCGCACAACAAACTTAAAGTTGCGCCTGCTATTCAACCACGCGCTTTAAGTATTACACAAGGACGTGCCGTTGGTGTTACTCACTACCTTTTAGGTGGAATTGCAACAACATGGTCATTCTTCTTAGCGCGAATTATTGCGGTGGGATAACCCGCGGAGGACATGACATATGGCAACTAAATTCCCTAAATTTAGTCAAGGATTAGCACAAGATCCAACGACGCGTCGTCTTTGGTTCGGAATCGCGACAGCACACGATTTCGAGACGCATGATGGTATGACTGAAGAGAAGCTTTACCAAAAGATCTTCGCTTCACACTTTGGACAACTTGCAATTATTTTCTTATGGACATCGGGTAACCTTTTCCATGTAGCATGGCAAGGAAACTTTGAGAAGTGGGGTGAAGATCCACTTCACGTACGTCCAATTGCACACACTATTTGGGACCCACACTTTGGGCAACCAGCAGTGGAAGCATTCACACGTGGTGGAGCAAATGCTCCAGTAAACATCGCATACTCTGGTGTTTACCAATGGTGGTATACAATTGGAATGCGTACAAATGAAGATCTTTACAATGGATCTCTTTTCCTTCTTTTTGTAGCTGGGCTTTTCCTCTTCGCAGGATGGTTACACCTTCAGCCGACATTTGCACCAGCACTTTCATGGTTTAAGAACGCAGAATCGCGTCTTAATCACCACCTTTCTGGACTCTTTGGTGTAAGTTCACTTGCGTGGACTGGTCACCTTGTACACGTAGCAATTCCAGAATCACGTGGACAGCATGTACGTTGGGATAACTTCCTTACAACATTACCTCACCCAGCAGGACTTGCACCGTTCTTTACTGGTCAATGGGCAGTATATGCACAAAACCCAGATACAGCTAACCACATTTTCGGAACATCGGAAGGTGCTGGAACAGCTATTCTTACATTCTTAGGTGGTTTCCACCCACAGACTGAGAGTCTCTGGTTAACAGACATGGCACACCACCACCTTGCTATTGCTGTTGTATTTATTCTCGCAGGGCACCAATACCGTACAAACTTCGGAATTGGACACAGTATGCGTGAAATTCTTGATGCACACACACCACCAGCTGGAGGACTTGGAGCTGGACACAAAGGTCTTTTTGATACTGTAAACAACTCCCTCCACTTCCAACTTGGACTTGCACTTGCTTCTGTTGGAGTAATTACATCGATGGTTGCACAGCACATGTACTCACTTCCACCATATGCATTCCTTGCACAAGACTTTACAACGATGGCTGCGCTTTATGCACACCACCAGTACATTGCAGGATTCATTATGTGTGGAGCATTTGCGCACGGAGCAATCTTCTTCATTCGTGATTACGATCCAGAGCAGAATGAAGGAAATGTACTTGCACGTATGCTTGAGCATAAAGAAGCAATTATTTCACACCTTAGTTGGGTATCACTTTTCCTTGGATTCCACACTCTTGGACTTTACGTACACAATGACGTAATGCAAGCGTTCGGAACACCAGAAAAGCAAATCCTTATTGAACCAGTATTTGCACAATACATTCAAGCAGCACAAGGAAAGTCAATCTACGGATTTGATGTTCTCCTTGCATCACAAGGAAACCCAGCAAATGTAGCAAGTCAATCAATTTGGCTTCCAGGATGGCTTGAAGCTATTAACAGCTCAACGAATTCACTTTTCCTTCCAATTGGACCAGGTGACTTCCTTGTACACCACGCCATTGCACTTGGACTTCACACAACGACACTTATTCTTGTGAAAGGAGCTCTTGATGCACGTGGATCGAAGCTTATGCCAGATAAGAAAGATTTTGGTTACAGCTTCCCATGTGATGGACCAGGACGTGGAGGAACATGTGATATCTCAGCATGGGATGCATTCTACCTCGCTGTTTTCTGGGAACTCAACACAATTTCATGGACAGTATTCTACTTCCACTGGAAGCACCTTGCACTTTGGCAAGGAAACTCTGCTCAATTCAACGAATCATCAACATACATTATGGGATGGCTTCGTGATTACCTTTGGCTTAACTCATCACAACTTATTAATGGGTACAACCCATTTGGGATGAACAGCCTTTCGGTATGGGCATGGATGTTCCTTTTCGGACACCTTATTTATGCAACAGGATTCATGTTCCTTATTTCATGGCGTGGATACTGGCAAGAGCTTATTGAAACGCTTGTATGGGCACATGAGCGTACACCACTTGCAAACTTTGTAAAGTGGAACGATAAGCCTGTAGCACTTTCAATTGTACAGGCACGTCTTGTAGGACTTACACACTTCTCTGTAGGATTTGTCCTTACATACGCAGCCTTTGTAATTGCATCGACATCTGGAAAGTTCGGATAATATCTGGCTTCCAAATGACACTGCTATTTACCTAGTTAGATCATTTTCTTTTCTTTGAAAATGTAAAACACTGACCCCATAGAACATTGGTATTCGCCAACGCCTATGGGGTCCTAGGGTGAGCAATTTTAATATGCTAAGTATTTAGAAGACATGATTGAATAAGACACATACGTGTCATTATAATTTGAGTTTGATGAAAAAGTTCTTTATATACCTATTTAATGGGTTTTGTTGGTTTTTCGATTCAGTACTATTTGTGGTAGAAACTATTGTAAAATCAATTTGGGCACTCTTTAATTTTTTCTTTACTTTACTCATCTATTCAGGCCGCCAGATTCGACGCTTAGTAAATGTGAAGAATTGGAATAAACCTAAAGTTCGTACACCCGTTGAAGAATCCTATACAATGCGAGCTATTCGGATTTCACTCCTTTTTGCTGTACAAATTGTTGTAAGTGCATGTATTTTACAAATTTTACCTGTAGGTGTTTTCAGACCCATTGGTGTTTTTTTCCGAACACCTTGGATCTATGTTGTGGCACTTATCGCAGGCCTTTTTTTATTACTTCCCCAACAACAACTCTTTCGTGATCCAGTAACACGCGTTTTTTTCCGCCGAGGCTGGTTTAAAAATTATGGTGAAGCATCTTTTTTTACGAAATGTTTATCATTTTTTATGATCTTTATTTTATTTTGTAATGCATGCGTGAAGTAATCCTTGAAATATCATTCGTAGCGCTACAATTAATACATGTAATAAACCCGACAACTTGGTGACTTTTGATGATGTTTCACAATATTAAGTATTAGTAGAGGCATAATGAATCAAAAGACATGAAGGTAAGAAAAAAGGTAAGCCCAGTATTCCGGAGTCTAATGAGAAGAAAAATGATTATGATTGATATCTCAATACGTCAGACTACTTATGTGGGTCGACTATGAAGTGTACAAAGTACACTTCATGCTCTCCTTTACGCTCAACCACTTTTCATAATACAAAGCCATACTAACTTATTTATCTTGTACGTCACGCTTTTCACTGTACGGTGCATATACATCGTATGCAACTTCCTGTCCACAGTCCCATTGGTGTGGATGACGTTTTTGATCATCAAAAAATGGGTTCTTCATATCGTCATCGATAAAACGGAACAACACACTCATTGTACGTTATGTCGTTCGAAAATCGGATTGTACATTCACTAAGAGGTCATTGGCACATTGCCTTTTAAATACATGTTACCCTCTTATCGTATCGCAGTCTTTAGCCTTTACTCTCTGTCTTTAAATTTATGTATTTACCCTTTGCCTCCGAAGAGGCATCGAGTAATTGACTTATGCTAGCAAGCTAGCAAAATATCAGAACTTGATTATGCGTTGATAGAAGGAGCTTCTACAGATGCAAGGTCAAGTGGGAAGTTGTGAGCGTTACGCTCGTGCATTACTTCCATACCGAGGTTAGCACGGTTTACGATATCAGCCCATGTGTTAATTACACGTCCGTTTGAATCTACTACAGACTGGTTGAAGTTGAATCCGTTAAGGTTGAAAGCCATAGTTGAAATACCCATAGCTGTGAACCAGATTCCCATTACTGGCCAGATTGCGAGGAAGAAGTGAAGTGAACGTGAGTTGTTGAATGAAGCGTATTGGAAGATAAGACGTCCGAAGTAACCGTGTGCAGCTACGATGTTGTAAGTCTCTTCTTCTTGTCCGAACTTGTATCCTGCGTTTGCAGACTCGTTCTCAGTAGTCTCACGGATGAGAGATGAAGTTACGAGTGAACCGTGCATTGCAGAGAAAAGTGAACCACCGAATACACCAGCAACACCAAGCATGTGGAATGGGTGCATGAGGATGTTGTGCTCAGCCTGGAATACGATCATGAAGTTGAAAGTTCCAGAAATACCAAGAGGCATACCATCAGAGAAAGAACCCTGACCGATTGGGTAAACGATGAATACAGCTGTTGCTGCTGCTACTGGAGCAGAGTAAGCTACTGCAATCCAAGGACGCATACCTAAACGGAAAGAAAGCTCCCACTCACGACCCATGTATGAACATACTCCGATGAAGAAGTGACATACGATAAGCTGGTAAGGACCACCGTTGTAAAGCCACTCATCAAGAGAAGCTGCTTCCCAGATTGGGTAGAAGTGAAGTCCGATAGCGTTTGATGTAGGAATTACAGCACCAGAGATGATGTTGTTTCCGTACATAAGTGATCCAGAAACTGGCTCACGGATACCATCGATATCTACAGGAGGAGCAGCAATAAATGCTACGATGAATACTGAAGTTGCTGTAAGTAAAGTAGGGATCATTAATACTCCGAACCAACCGATGTAAAGACGGTTCTCAGTTGAAGTAATCCATGAACAAAAACGTCCCCATACTGTTGCGTTTTCGCGGCGCTCTAAAGTTGCAGTCATAATAAAGAAGAAATAAATAGTTATAAAGAGTTACACAATCCACATCAAAGATGTTTTGGACCTGTTATTTTATATTGTACCATACACCCCTGAGACATAGGTACATAAGTTTTACAATTTGTATATTTTTATTTGCCCATTAGCAAAAAAATATGAAATATCCTTTTTACAGCAAAGGAAGTAGCCCAACCCCCCTCTTGTGAATTTTGGAAGGCAGGAGGAGGAGGCAATTTGGCATTTTGGCCGATTTGAGGCAATCCACTTATATATATAAGTGGGGTGCCCCGAAAGCGCCAAATACCGCTGGGGGATTCGAGCGTGTTGTGTAACTCCCACCCCTAACTCGTGGTGGAGAGAATGACAAATACCATGTGTTTAACCTTCTTTTTCGGGCGTAAGTCATTGAGAGATATACATCTCCAGTATGTTTTTCTATTTTTCATGCATTTTTTGTCTCCGCAGTCCTAAACAAGTATGATGGAAATAGATAATTATGTTTCTTTTTTTATTATGAATATCCCTTTATTTCCGGCAAAACTACCACCTACTCTTCTCTGTCCAAATGGATATCCGCCGACACGCCCAGACACAGAGGAACAAATCGAAGAGTGTGTTTCATCTCCTGTAGGTGATACTGTGTCTTCTAGTGTAGAAAGCAAACCACCGATGCATATGGATGTCGAAGTAGTAATTTCAAAGGATGAACAAAAAGAGACGTTAACAAGCGTCGTTTCGGTCTCACCTGCTTTGCCACAACCAAAACATCTTCTTTTTCGAAATAGTTTCCAAATCCCATTCTTGCTTATTGGTTTTGGTTTCATGTATTCAAGAGGATTGCTTTAAATGTTATGTATGTAAGGTTATTTTGTAGACAGGTATATAAAATACCTGTCTTATGTTCTTTTCTTGGCATCGATATGTTTTCAGATACAGCTACCCGTATCCTATCGTTATCTCAAAGGCCTTTCACCACGCAGTTCGGAATGGGATGCTGTGTCTCGACCTCGACGAAGACACCAAGAAAAAGAACCACTCGATATGTGTGGTTCGATTGCTTACGAGATGTACCTCGTAAGGCTTTGGTATGGTATACAAAATCAAATCCCTCGGTCTATTAGGACATGTCAGCTTCAGAATGCATTACTGCACTTCTACATCATGCCTATCAAACGGCTCGTCTTGCCGTGACCTTCCTTGTCTTTCATTTGTCATCACTTCATAGAAGGATGTACGGTTGAGACAAAAGAGCACTCATCTTAAGGTGAACTTCCTACTTATATGCTTTCAGCAGTTATTTGCTCCAGACATAGCTACCCAGCGTTTACCCCTGGCGGAATAACTGGTACACTAGCGGTCTGTCCCCACCTGGTCCTCTCGTACAAAGGGGAGATCCTTTCAATGCTCTAAACGCCTACACAGGATATGGACCAAACTGTCTCACGACGTTCTGAACCCAGCTCGC
>Ga0209654_1000698_pt1 | contig 31013 bp, 25 predicted proteins | sample SaaInl1SG_22_DNA_FD_184646 | JGI IMG/M metagenome (GOLD analysis project Ga0209654, IMG submission 184646) | Marine microbial communities from expanding oxygen minimum zones in the Saanich Inlet - ESP_161SG_22_DNA (SPAdes) (version 2) | ecosystem: Environmental > Aquatic > Marine > Intertidal... | reverse complement strand
CCAGTCACCACCGGCGGCACCAGATTGGGCATGATGATCGCCCGGCCAAAATGCGCCGCGCTATCCGGCGTAACCGCCGCCAACATTGATCCATCACGAAGATGCAAATGCCAATCATCAGGGCGGGTAATGGTAATGGACTTCATTTAGGTGGTTTCCTTCCGGGCTTTGATCATCGGCCTCTGGCCCCTATCTTGATAATCCAGACGGGGTCGAGATGCAAACATCCTAACTGCCGAGACGGCTATTTGTTACAGCCAGAAAGCCCCTCTCCAATCGCAATCATCAATTGGCCAAAATGGGCTGGCCCCGACGGTATCGTCACACCAACCGGATCAAGCGAGATCAGCGGCACATCGCTGTTACCGCGCACAAGGTCAATCGCGCTCTGGCTCTCTCTGGCATCGGCGATAAGGCAATCAACTTTGCCATCCTTCACCAAATCAGAATAGCGCCGCACATCACCAATCGAGGGTGAAATTTCATGCCCCGCCAATATTGATCCCAAGGAATGCCAGCCGTAACGATGGGTGAAATAACCATAGGCATCGTGCTGTGCCACATAATCTCCACCATTACTCTGCGCCGCTATTTTGATATCAATAGCGGTGAGCTCGGCAACTAACGCGGCCTCGTTGCGCTGGTAGATTTCAGCATGCGCCGGATCGATCGCAACAAGCCGTTCGGTTATCACATGCGCCATGGCGATCGCATTGCCAGTATCTAGCCACACATGCCAATCAAGTCCGCCTTCATCATGCGCATGCCCCGCATGGTCATCATGCTCACCGTGATCACCGTGATCACCGTGATCATCGTGCTTGGCGTGGTCTTCATGGTCGTCATGATTTTCTGCTACCAGCGGGCGCCACTCTATCGCTGCTTCCTCCGCCAAAGTCACCAAGCGGCCAGCATCCGCGATGGCCTTCATCGGCCTGATCAGTTCATGTTCAATGCCCCGTCCAATCCAAATCACCAGATCGGCATCCTGCAACCGCCGCACTTGGCTCGGTCGTAACACCGCCCCATGCACCGAATCCGCCTTATCAAAAATGAGATAGGGTTCACCAACATCTTGCATGATTGACGCCACCAATGAATGAATAGGTCTAATCGTTGCCGCCACATTTGGTACTGACCCAGAATTCGTATTCGCCTGCGCCGCCGTGGCCGTGATTACAGAGCCTGTCAGGCCCGCCAACAATAATGCCGAACTGGCGATAGTTACCGTGCTCATTCGTTTGGCTAGGGTTAGGCACGAGCGGATGGAAAGATATAGCGTTTGGACTGAAAGCATCATATTTTCCGATTGTTACTTTATTACAACTTCTGCTTGTTATAACATTACATTATATTGGTCAAGGAATGCCGATAAATAAATCTGGCCAAGAGGATGTTGATAATATGCGTTACAGGAAAGCCAAGGCCCAAGACGGTGATATGCCGCTGATTTCGGTTGAGAATATCGGTGTCCAGCGGGGCCAGAACTGGCTGATTCGCAATATCAGTCTCAAAATAGAACCCGGCGAAATCATCACCATCATCGGCCCTAACGGCGCGGGCAAAAGCACACTGGCCAAGGCAGTTCTTGGCGCCATTCCAATCACTGAAGGCCAGATAATCCACCACCAAAAGCCGAGCATTGGTTATGTGCCACAAAAACTCAATATCGATAATGCGCTCCCAATTACCGTTGATCGTTTGATGCAATTGACCGCAAGGGCGCCAGCCAATGCGCGCCAAGCGGCGTTGGCGGCCTGTGGGATCGAACATCTGCGCAAGGAACCGATTGGCATCCTGTCCGGTGGAGAATTTCAGCGCTGTCTGCTGGCCCGTGCGATCTTGAACAAACCTGATCTTTTGGTTCTGGACGAACCTGTGCAAGGGGTCGATTTTGCCGGTGAGAGCGCACTTTATGACCTGATTAGAAATATCCGCGATGAGACTGGCTGTGCGGTGCTGATGATTTCGCATGATCTACACATCGTCATGGCCGAGACTGATACTGTGCTCTGTTTGAACGGTCACATATGTTGCCGCGGGGCGCCCGATATAGTCGCAAGTAATCCAGAATATCTGCGCCTATTCGGACCCGCCGTTGACGGTTTGGCGATTTACCAGCACCACCATGATCACCAGCATTTGCCCGATGGCCGCGTCCAGCATGCCGATGGCACGATCACCGAGGATTGCCATCCCGATGACGGCCACCATCACGGCGCACCCGCAAAGCAAGGTTTAGAGGCATAAAATGTTTGACGATTTTCTGACCCGCTCGATATTGGCCGGTGTTGCCATTGCGATAATTGCAGGGCCGCTTGGCTGTTTGATTGTCTGGCGGCGGATGTCTTTCTTTGGCGATAGCCTAGCCCATTCGGCATTGCTTGGTGTCGCCCTTGGTGTTGCCATTGATTTGTCACCACAGATAGCGGTGCCGATGGTTACCTTTGCCGTGTGCTTTATTTTGGTTGCGATAAAGCGGCGATCGCACCTGCCGTCCGACGCGGTTCTGGGCATCATTGCCCATTCGACCCTCGCACTAGGATTGGTCACGATTTCTCTGCTAGGCAGTTATGAACTCAGCGTCATGCGCGTTCTGCTCGGTGATATCCTATCGGTAACAAAGCAAGATCTTGCTATCATTTATGGTGGCGGTGGGCTCATCCTTATCGGGCTGTTCTTTTACTGGCGGGCCTTTTTGGCGGCGACAATCTCGCCCGATATAGCTACCGCAGAGGGATTGTCACCCCAGCAAAGCGAATGGATCTTTATGGTTATGATCGCCTTGGTGGTGGCAATTGCGCTTAAATTAATTGGCGCCCTATTGATCACTGCGATGCTGGTTATCCCCGCGGCGGCGGCCAGACGATTAAGCCCAACACCCGAAATCATGGCGGGAATAGCTATTCTAATCGCGCTATTGGCCATGGGCGGAGGCATATTTGGATCACTGCAATTTGATACGCCAACCGGCCCGTCAATTGTGTTGGCAGCGGCGGCAATGTTTGGGATAGTCCACCTGTTGCCATTGGAACATAAACGCAGATAGAGATCACACCTATGGAAATTACCCGCAATGAAGAGCTTGTTCTGGCGCTATTGGACGAGAGCAAAACACCGCTAAGCGCCTATGATATTCTTGACGCATTACGCGATCAGGGCATCCGCGCGCCGTTGCAGGTATACCGTGCGCTCAACAAGCTCATCGACAAGGGCGCGGCGCATCGCATTGAGAGCAAGAACGCCTTTGTTGCCTGTTCTCGCCATGATTGTGCCGGCCATTCGACAACGATTTTCATGCTATGCACCGCTTGCGATAGTGCCGAGGAATTTGCCGATGATCAGATAACCGAGGCCCTAGCCGCGGTCTGCGAGTCACGCGATTTCAACCCAGTGCGCACGGTGATCGAGATGACAGGCCTCTGCAAAACTTGCCAATAATGACCGGCCAAAATTACCGGCCAACAATAACTGGCCAATACGTCAAATGACTTAGACATTCAGCAGTAGATATTCCCGCTCCCACGGGCTGATCACTTCGAGGAAAGCGACCGCTTCGGCGCGTTTTACTTCGGCAAATAATTTTACAAAATCCGCGCCCAGAACATTATGCAACGGGCTCGCTTTTTCCAGCATGTCTAGTGCGATGTCCAAATTCTTTGGCAAGGTTTGCATATCCTCACCACTCACATTATGCGGTTTCGTTGGTCGCTTTTTTTCCTGTATGCCAAGCCAGATTGTCGCCAACGTGGCGGCAATTGCCAGATACGGATTGGCATCCGCGCCGGGAAGACGGTTTTCGATCCGGCGGGCTTTTGCGTCACCAAAAGGTACCCGCAGACCGACCGTGCGATTATCCATGCCCCACGCCAGATTTGCCGGCGAATCCTCGGCCCCTGTGCGGCGGCGATATGAATTGACATAAGGTGCCATCAACGCCATCGCCCCAACCAGATAACGCTGCATTCCGGCAATGGAATGGAAAAACACATCACTGTCACTGCCATCCTTATTGACGAAAATATTGCGGCCCGTCGCCTTGTCACAGATCGAGGCATGAATATGCATAGAGCTACCAGGTTGGTCCTGCATTGGTTTTGCCATGAAGGTCGCATGCACATTGTGATTGAGCGCGGTTTGGCGCACGGTGCGCTTGAACAAGAACGCCTGATCTGCCAGATCGAGCGCATCCCCATGATTGAAATTTATTTCCATCTGGGCGGCGCCAGCCTCATGGCTTAGCGTATCAATATCGAGGCCCTGTGCCTCGCAATGATCATAGATTTCCTCAAATAGTGGATCAAATTCATTCACCGCATCAATGCCATAGGCTTGCTTGGCTTTTTCCGCGCGACCAGACCGGCCCGTCGGTGTTTGCAATGGTTTATTCGCATCAGCATTTTGCTGGACCAAAAAGAATTCAAGCTCCGGCGCAATCACCGGCACAAGGCCCGCCTCTTCATAAAAAGCCAGCACCCGCTTTAGCACCGCCCGCGCGGTAAACGTAACTTCATCACCGTCCTGATCAACAGCGTCATGGATAATCTGGGCGGTAGGTTCGGCGTACCACGGCACCAGACGACAAGAGGATGGATCAGGGCGAAGCACGATATCCGCACCAATTTCATTGAGCACTTTGCTATCGTAATATTCGCCCGTAACCGATTGGCCAAATACATATTCAGGAAGCCGCAATCCGCCAGTTTCAAATGCGGAAATAAACTTTTTCACTGGCAAAATTTTGCCACGCGGGATGCCCGAAATATCACTAACCAGACATTCCACCTCGGTAATTGATTTTTCTTTAAGCCAAGCTTTGAGATCGAAACTCATGAATGCTCCTGTTTATGAGGCCCGTTAATAACCGGATAGGCCAAGCTCGGCCGCGGTTAGATCCAGCGCAATTCTTGCAATGCGCATTGTTTCGTCAATATCAGCGCGCGTATAGGTCATCGGCGGAGATAAAATCATCCCGTCCCGCACCGCGCGCATCATCAAACCATTGGCAATCGCGTGATCGCGGCACATCGCACCAACATCACCGACAGGATCAAATAATATCGGCCCATCTTTGGATTTGACTAATTCCACCGCGCCCAGCAATCCATAGCAACGCACCTCGCCAACAAGGCAATGATCGCTAAGAGATGCCAGCGCTTCGGCAAGATAGGGGCCAGTATCCTCGCGTACCCGCGCGATCAGCCCCTCATCCTCGATAATATCCAGATTGGCCAGCGCCACCGCCGCCGCAACCGGATGCCCGGAATAGGTAAAGCCGTGATAAAATTCGCCGCCATCAGATATCAACCTCTGGGCAACACGGTCACCAACCATCACCGCCGACATCGGGATATAGCCAGATGTCAGCCCCTTGGCCAACGTCATCATATCGGGGGATAGACCCATTTTCTGGCTAGCGAACCATTCGCCGGTCCGGCCAAATCCAGTAATAACCTCATCAACGATAAACAGAATATCATGGCGCTTACAAATCGCCTGGATATGGTCAAAATAACCGGCGGGTGGAACAATAACGCCGCCTGCACCTTGCACAGGCTCGGCAATGAAGGCGGCAATTTTATCGGCGCCCAGTTCAGCGATTTTTTCCTCTAACAAGCCCGCAGAATGGGCGGCAAATTCGGCCTCATCCTGATTGCCCTGATATAAAAATCCATAGGGCGGACGGATGTGATCAAAGTCCGGTTCGCTAGCGGCCTGGTCATGCATCCCAGACATGCCACCCATGCTAGCCGACATAATAGTGCTACCGTGATAACCATAGTCACGCGAGATAATCACCCGCTTTTCCGGCTTGCCCTCGAGCGCCCAGAAATGACGCACCATGCGAATAATCGTGTCATTCGCCTCAGATCCAGAATTGGCATAAAACACATTGTTCAGCCCATCAGGGGTAATATCGGCCAAGCGTTTAGACAGGGCGATTACCGGCTGGTTACTGGTCTTGAAAAAGTTGTTATAATAGGGAAGCTGGGTCATCTGGGCGGCGGCGGCATCAACCAAAGATTGCCGCCCATAGCCAACATTGACACACCACAAACCGGCCATCCCATCAAGGATACGGTTGCCTTCACTATCAATAATATAATGACCCTCGGCATGGGTAATAACCCGCGCGCCGTGCTCTCGCTGGGCAGCGTAATCGGTAAATGGCGCCATGTGATGCGTTGCGTCTAGCTGTTGCCATTGCGCCGTTGATAATTGTTTAGCGTCACCCATCTGATCCCTCGCATTTTTCCAGCGCGCCACATTATTCCGCGCCCAATATTGCCGTGTTTGGGCCAGAGTGTAACGCTAAAAGCAAAATGAACTTGATAAAGAATTACCATTAAGCCTACCCTTTTAACCTATGCTAGGCAATGGGTGGAAACCACCGGAGAGATTACCCCGACCACCAAATTAATCACCGAATTATTCACCGATTTAACCACCAAATTATCAAGTGATGTTACCGGCGCCGTTAACCTTTGAAACCCTTGGCCCAATCTATATGACGCAGCAATCAATTTATGAAACCAGCTATGCTGACCGGCCCGCATATGGCCCGCTAGAGAGTAGTATTTCCAGTGATATCGCCATCATTGGTGGCGGTCTAACTGGCATATCGGCGGCGCTTCGGTTGGCCGAGGCTGGCTTTGATGTGACTGTTTTGGAATCGGCCCGGATTGGCAATGGTGGGTCAGGGCGTAATGGCGGTCATGTCTGTCAGGGCTGGCCAAATGATTTTCATCATATCAGCCGCCAGCTCGGCAAGGATGAGGCCGACATTGCGTGGGATGCCGGCATGAAGGCGGTCGATCTGGTGAGCGAGCGCGTGGCAAAATACAATATCGATTGCGACCTTCGTTTCGGCTATCTACACGCCGCATTGCACCAGCGCCAGATGGATGAGCTAGTCGAAATGCAAGATGAATGGGAGGCGCGTGGCTATGACAAATTCACCCGCCTAGACAGCCCGTCTGCATTGGCTCCGTATATCGGCACCGATGCCTATGTTGGCGCGCTCTATGATACTGGCTGTGGGCATATGCAACCTTTGCGCTATCTCCACGGGTTGGCAAAGGCGGCGATTGACGCTGGCGCCCGAATTTTTGAACAGACCCATGTCACCAATATTGAAGGCGGACGGCAGAAGATCATTCATACCCAGCCCATTAACCAGAACACCGCCACTAACAGGGGCCAATCTGGCCCTAATGTGGGCCCTACAGTAACCACCCGTATTATTTTGCTATGTGGCAATGCCTATATTGGCGATATTGCCCTACCCCAGATGAAAAGCCGCCTTGCCCAGGTTACCTCGTCGGTTCTGGCCAGCGCGCCGCTATCACCAAATGTTATCGGCCAGATTCTACCGACACAAAGCGCCGTTGCCGATTGCAATGCCGCGCTTAATTATTACCGGATTGATGCTGATGGGCGGATGATTTTTGGCGGCCGCGCCAGCTATACAAATGTCGAGCTGGGCAATGTTGAACGGGATCTGCGACGCCGTATGCAGGCGGTCTTTCCCCTATTGGCCGATGTCGAAACCGAACAGGTCTGGTCCGGGCGGATTGGCATAACGGTTAACCGCATTCCGCATTTTGGCCGCAGTGATAATGACATCTATTTCGTTCAGGGATTTTCCGGCCATGGCGTTGCCCTTAGTGGTCAGGCCGGCGTTATGCTTGCCGATGCGGTGATTGGTGACGCCACACGCTTTGATGTGATGCAGAGCCTAAACCATCTGCCGTTCCCCGGCGGCCCATTACGCACACCGGCACTCGCGCTTGGCATGGCCTATTACAAATTACGTGATCGGCTAAAACTATAAATCGGAATTAGACCCGCCCCACCGGGGATTATTAAATGCGCCCCACCGGGGATTATTAAATGCGCCCCACTGGGGCGGTGGCCGCACCGCGCTTTTTGGCCAGTAACGCCAACCATTCATACCCCATGCTAGCCGCCGCAATGGCGGTGATCTCGGCATGATCATAGGATGGCGACACCTCGACAATATCCATGCCGACAAGGCGCAGTGGTTCCAGCCCACGGATAAATTCAAGCCCCTGCCAGCTAGCAAGACCGCCAACCACCGGCGTACCGGTTCCAGGGGCAAAGGCCGGATCAAGCCCATCAATATCAAAAGACACATAGACCGGCGCGGCGCCAGCCCGTTCAATTGCGATATCAAGAGCCGCATGGATACCGTGGCGATGAACCCATGGGCTCGTCAGAATTTCAAAACCATGATCGCTATCATTATAGGTTCGCAAGCCGATTTGGGTGGACCGATCAACATCAATAATGCCCTCATTCGCCGCCCTGGCAAACATGGTGCCATGGTCAAAGCGTTGGCCATCATCCGGCCAAGTGTCACAATGCGCATCGAACTGGATCAACGCTATTGGCCCATGCTTTTTCGCATGCGCCTTTAGCAATGGATAGGAAATAGAATGATCACCGCCAAGGGTTAGCATCGACGCGCCCGATGCCAGAATATGATCTGCATGCGCCTCAATCGCGCTAAACACGCTGGTCGGCTCATGCGGATTGATAAAACAATCGCCGTAATCAATTACCGATAAATGCGCACTCGGCTCGATACCGGTCGGAAAATGCTGGAGCTCGGCAAGCTGGACTGATCCAGCGCGAATGGCCCGTGGGCCAAGCCGCGCACCCGGCCGATAGGTCACCGCACTATCATAGGGGATACCGCTAACGACAACATCCGCGCCGGTTAGATCGCGGCTATATTTACGCCGACAAAAGCTAAGCGCACCGCCATAGGTCATTTCCCAACGCCAATCAGTGGCCGCCTCCGCGCGAAAGGCATTATCGCCTTTTTGTTGGTCAAAATCATCATCAGACATTGTTCTTAACTCCTAGCTGGAGGCGGGGTTTTTGGATCGCCGGTAGAATATCACACTCGCGCCGACTACGCATATCGCCACCAGCAAAATCATGATTGTGGCAAGCGCGTTAATTTCCGGCGTTACCCCAAGACGTACTTTCGAGAAAATCAAAATCGGCAAGGTCGATGACCCCGGACCGCTGACAAAGCTAGCTATGACCAAATCATCAAAGCTAAGGGTAAAGGCCAGCAACCATGCCGCAACCACCGCCGGCGCAATAATCGGCAGGGTGATCGAAAAGAAAATAAACGGCTGGCGCGCGCCCAGATCCGCCGCCGCTTCCTCGATTGCAATGTCAAAATCGCGCAACCGCGCCTGTACCACAACGGCGGCAAAGCACATGCCAAACGTGCTATGCGCCAGAATAATCGTCATGATCCCGCGCCCCGCAGGCCAGCCAAGCACACTCTCCATGCCAATGAACAACAGCAAAAGAGACAGGCCGGTCACCACCTCGGGCATAACGAGAGGCGCGCTCGCAAGCGCACTAAGCGCCAGACGAAACCTGAAATTACCAAGACGCACAAAGGCAAGAGCAATCAGCGTTCCAAAAATTGTCGAGATGGTCGCCGCCGTCACCGCGACCCCGATAGATTTCCCCAGCGCATCAAGAATTTGCTCGTTACCAAGCAGAGAGCCGTACCATTTTGTCGAAAATCCAGACCATACAGACACCAACCGTCCGGCATTGAATGAATAGATGATCATCACTGTGACCGGAATATATAAAATGCCAAACCCGATAATGCCGAGGGTTATCGCGGGCCACGCTATCTTGTTGTTCATCGCGCATCCCCCTCGGCCACGGCCTCGGCCCTGTCCAGATCACTAGTGCGACCGTCCTGATAACGCGTATAGATAATCGGTATCGTCAATATCGCCAGCAACAGCATCGCAATCGCCGAGGCAACCGGCCAATCGCGGGCGCGGAAAAATTCGTTCCAGACAACTTTGCCAAGCATCAATTGATCCGGCCCACCAAGCAAAGCCGGAATGACAAATTCACCAACCGCCGGAATAAATACCAATAAACAGCCAGCAATAATCCCCGATTTGGTGAGCGGCAGAATGATCGTCCATAGCATCACCAAACGCGACGCCCCAAGATCCGCGGCCGCATCGAGAACATCGCTATCAAGCCGGATCATCACCGCATAAAGCGGTAAGATCATCAGCGGTAGATAGGTCAGCACCATCCCCATATAAATCGCAAAATCCGTCTGCATCATTAATATCGGCGCATCAATCACACCCATAAACAGCAAAGTTGCGTTGATAAATCCATTCGGATTAAGCAGACCAATCAGCGCATAAATCCTGAGCAGGCTAGAGGTCCAAAACGGCAACATCACTAATACTAGCAAGATCGTCCGGCGTTTTGGATCAGAGCGGGCAATCCACCACGCCATCGGATAGGCAAAAAGCAAACAAACCAGCGTCGAGAAAAATGCCAACCGGATGCTGTTCATCGCTGGCCCGATATATTCCTCCCAATATTCACCAAGCAGACGGTAATTATCGAGATTGAAATTGGTATAAAACCCGCCGTCATCAAACCCCCAAAGCGGCGCAAAAGGCGGGATACTGCGCTGGGCCGTGGTAAATGACACCTGTAGCATTTCGACCAAGGGCATCAGGAAAAACACCGCCAACCACGCAAGCGGCAAGGCAACAATCAGCCAACGCCATGACCGTGCCTGACGATTTGTAACTTGTGCCGCCGGTGATGCCATCGCTCACTCCTCCAGCAGGATCACATCTTCAGGCAGAAACTGGACAAAGCCCTTATCGCCCCATGTCATGGACTTTTCACCAGACCGGTTCGGGTGATGCACCTTGAGCATTTTGCCATTGTCGCAAATAACACGGTAATTCAGCGCCACGCCTAGAAATGCCAGATCCTCAATCGTCACCGGCATCTCGTTCGGCGCGCCGGTTTTTTCTGGGGTTAGGCTGATTTTCTCTGGTCTGATGGCGGCGCGAACCTTGTCACCTTTGGCAAAGCGCCCATCATTCACCGACGTCACATTCAATTCCCCGGCGATCATCACATTCTTGTCGGTCACGGTTTTAACCGTTCCATCAATGAAACTAACCGTCCCCAGAAAATCAGCGATGAACGCATTTACCGGTTTTTCATATAGCTTTTGCGGGGCGTCCACTTGGGCCAACCGGCCCGCATCCATCACCCCAATACGCGACGCCAAAGTCATCGCCTCTTCTTGATCATGGGTAACAACCATAAAGGTGGTGCCAAGGCTCTCTTGAATATCGACAAGTTCAAATTGGGTGTCTTCGCGCAGCTTTTTATCGAGTGCCGCCAGCGGTTCATCAAGAAGCAGTAATTTGGGATTGCGCGCCAATGCACGGGCAAGGGCAACACGCTGGCGCTGGCCACCTGATAGCTGGTGCGGTTTGCGATCACCAAGGCCCGATAGCCGCACCAGATCGAGCAATTTGGCAACGCGCTCATCGAGCTCACCACCGGACATGCCGGCACGGCGTGGTCCATAGGCAATATTATTGGCAACAGACATATGCGGGAACAGGGCGTAATTCTGGAACATGATATTTACCGGGCGTTCGCTCGGCGGCACATTCGCCATATCACGGCCATCAATCTCAATAGTCCCACTATCCGCCGTCTCAAATCCGGCGAGCATCCGTAGCAACGTGGTCTTGCCGCATCCAGATGCACCCAACAGACAGAACAGCTCGCCCTTTTCAATGTCGAGAGACAGATCGTCAACCGCCACAACATCCCCAAAGCGGCGGGTCACGTTCTTCATTCGGATAAATGGTCCCATATGCTCCTCACCATCAAGGCCCCCTCCTTTTGATCAAAGGAAGGGGCAGATTTTAGGCATGTTGGGCCGATCAGCTGCCAGAGCTAAATTGTGACCAAATACGCGTGATCGCGCGGTCTAGCTTGGCATCATAAACCGGAACCACGAACAGATTTTCCTGAGCGGCGGCCGTTGGATAAATGCCGGGATGTTCAAGGATCTCGGCATCGATAGAGGCTTTGGCGGCCTCGTTACCACTGGCATACCACACATAATTCACATTATTCGCGGCGACATCAGCACGGAGCATGTAATCGATGAATTTATAGGCGTTATCGACGTTCTTTGCATCGGCTGGCAATGCCATCAAATCGAACCACATATTCGTGCCTTCGCTTGGGATCACATAATTAATCACATGACCATTATCGGCTTCTTCGGCCCTTGCGGCGGCCTGGAACGCATCACCTGACCACATGATCGCGGCGCAGATATCACCATTCGCCATGTCATTGATTGACTGGCTGGAATGGATATAGCGCAGATATGGCTGGATTCCGTTCAGAACCTTGCCAGCGGCTTTGAAATCATCCGCATTGGTGCTGGTGCCATCCTTGCCAAGATAAGCAATCACGTTTGGCAACACATCGGTTGGCGCGTCCAAGACGGCAATGCCGCAATCTTGTAGTTTAGCCGCATTCGCCGGATCCAAAATAAGACCCCAGCTATCGGTCGGCGCATCATCGCCAAAACGCTCGGCAATCATTGCCTCATTATAGGCAATGCCGGTACTACCCCACATATAAACAAGGCCGGCATTATCAACGGCGATTTGCCGATTGGCCTGTGCCTGAACTGCGGCATCCTGATTGCCTATATTGCTGAGGCGCGAGAGGTCCAAATCCTGATAGGTGCCTGACTCGCGGCCGCGTGATAGAAAGTCACCAGTCGGCACAACCAGATCATAACCAGACGAACCCGCCAGCATTTTGGCCTCGAGCACCTCATTAGAATCATAGACGTCATAGGTTACTTTAATGCCTGTCTCAGCTTCGAAATTAGCCACCGTATCTTCGGCGATATAATCCGACCAATTATAGACATTCAAAACTTCCTCGGCCATCAGCGCACTTGTCGTCACGCTAGTGCCCGTAAACATCATCGCTGCCATTACCAGCGCGGTTCGGCGTGTGTGTAAATGTTTCATTTTTCCCTCTTTTTCATGTTTATGACCGGATAAATAAAATTTAGAGCAATGCTAAGAATTCAGACTAAAGGCTAACAATAAAGAACACTTCATACAACAAGACTACACCCAATCCCACAGGGCAATCCCACAGGCCAATCCCACAGGGCAATCCCACAGGCCAATCCCACAGGCCAATCCCACAGGCCAAGCCTAAACGCCAACAAACACCAGCCTATACCTGATCTAGATAGGAGGCGAATTCCAGCGGGGTGATTTCCGCGGCGAAACGGGCCATCTCCTGTTTTTTCGTTAATATCATCATCTCCCGCAGAACAGGCGGACAAAAACTGTCGCATGATGTGTCATTTTCAAAGGCGGCCACCGCGGCCTGCCAGCTATCCGGCAATTGCGGCAGATCTAAATCATAGGAGCTCGCTGTGATCGGCGGCGCTGGATCGATTTTGGTCTCTATGCCATGCAAGGCCGCGCCCAAGATTGCCAACATCACCAAATACGGGTTCGTATCACAACCCGCAACACGGTGTTCAATCCGGCGCCCTGACGGCGGGCCACCCGGAATCCGAATGGCCGCGGTGCGGTTTTCATACCCCCAACAAACCGAAGTTGGCGCGTGCTGTTCAATCGCAAGGCGGCGATAAGAATTGAGGTGGGGGGCAAAAAAGATCATCGATGACGGCATCGAAGCCAGCAACCCGCCCAGTGCGTGATGCATCATCGCGCTTCCCACTTGATCACCATTATCAAACAGGTTTTTGCCGTCCTGATCAATCAAGCTAAAATGCAGGTGCAATCCGTTACCGGCACGCTCGGCAAATGGCTTGGCCATGAAACTCGCCGCCAACCCATGCTTGCGGGCAACACCCTTGGCGATAATTTTGAATAGCACCGCATCATCGGCCACTTTCAGCGCATCATCACCATGGCGTAGATTAACTTCGAACTGGGCACGGCCGCTCTCGCTGATCGCCGCATCCACATCGACATTTTGCGCCTCACACGCTTGGTAGATATCACCCAGCAGGGCGTCATAATCGTTCAATTCATCAACACTTAGGACATTATCGCGAATGGTGGGCACGCCCGATAGAGGATTTGCCGGCGTCCCATCACCAATAGCGGCCTTTGGGTCAACCAGATAAAATTCCAGCTCAAACGCAGTCACCGGACGAATATTTAGGTCCTGATACCGCGCCAGCAAACTGGCAAGGGCGTTTCTGGCATCCCCCATAAACGGCGCGCCATCATCATCGGCCAGCGTCACCGGCACCATCGCCGCGGGGCGGTCGGTCCAGTTGATCGGCAGCGGCCCACGTTGCGTCCAGTCACAACGACCATCGGCATCGCCGCTTTCAAACACCCACGGGCTACCATCTATGTCACGGCCCCAGATATCGACATTGGCGGTCGATAATGGCATCCGAACGCCACCTTTAATAATTTTTTCCAGAGAATCAGGACGCAGGCGTTTGCCGCGCATAACACCGTTGATATCCAAAAAAACAGCCCGCAGACTTTCGATCTCCGGATTGTTCTTTAGCCACAATTCCGCATTGAAATCTTGCATCCTTGATCCTTAGCTCACTACACCTGCTGGTGCATCGTAATAACATTATTCAATTAACGCTATAAATCCACTTGTTTGGTATTATAGAGCCCGATTATTGGCGCCCAACCAACCGAAACTTTACCCGAAAAACCGATCTGGGAAATCGGTAATGACTGAGGTCAAACCGGCATCAATATGGCCGGTAACAGAGGCCGGATCATTGACCGTATATAAACGGGTGTCGCGGCCGGTTTTACCGATCGCCGCGATATCATCCGGCGTGCATTTGTTCACATCCAGATGCACCGCCTCGACCGCCAATTGATCGCAAAAATCTTCCCAATCCTCTGGCAATGCCTCGCCCAGCAAACCAAGACGCACATCGGGCGCGGCGGCGCGTAGGGCAATCAGAAATTTACGTGAAAAGCTTGTGACCAAAGGCGGCTTGGATAGGTTTTGTGCCAATATTCCGGCTATAGCATCGGCGAATGCGGCTTCCTCTTCGGCGTGTATTTTCACATCTAAAACCGGCATTTTGTCATGCTGTGCCAATAACTGCAGGACATCCGCCAATAATGGTACGGACTGACCGGCAAATTCCGCACCAAACCATGCACCCGCATCAAGCGTATCAAAGGCATCAATCTTCATATCCAGCAAGGTACCACTGGCCTTGATGGTACGCCCCAAAACGCCGTCATGATGGATCAATGCGGTGCCGTCGCCAAGAAGCGAAATATCAAATTCCACACTGCCCACCGGCATCAGACAGGCCGCATTAAACGCCGCTATAGTGTTCTCAGGCGCGGTTCCAGAAGCACCGCGATGGGCGCATACTTGTTCGGGGGATAAATGCATGAAAGATCCTACAAAAGCGCCATTATCTATTGTTTTGAACGCCAGTCAATGGCCCGATCCAGCCAGTCTCTTGTTTGATAATACTTGCCCATAACAGGCAAAAACCAAGGGTATCCACGATAGAAGGGGAATGAGGCCAACGCGCGTTCGCCAAAGGCGCTCTGGCTGTTTAACTTGCCCGCCGCCAGAAGGCCGGTGCGGTGCCCAAGCCAGCTCATCATCACCACGCCGCTACCATGACACCCAAGCGCGTGATAAACGCCGGGCAATTGGTTTTGCTGGCTCTCGCCCAAATGCGGGATCCCGTCACGCAGATATGCCACATTGCCATACCAGCCATGCGACAGCTTCACCGTGTCTAATTCGGGGAACACCTTGATTAGCCGGTCCCGCAAAAAGGCCGCACCAGCCGCCGCATCGTGATTGAGATAGAGCGCCCGCCCACCAAACAAAATCCGTTTGCGATCAGGTGATGGCCGGAAATAAAACAATAGCCGCTTGGTATCCGCAATCATCCGGTGCTTTGGAAATAGCGCGGTTACCTGATCGGCGCCCAGCTCCTCGGTGGCGATCTGATAGCTTGGCACTGGCACAACGCGGCGTTGGTGCCATTCGCTCAACGAGCCGCTATAGCCGTTGGTCGCAATTATAATCTGGTGTGCGGCGATGGTACCGCCGGTTGTGTCTATTTCCAGCCCCGACGCCCGCCGTCTGATTTCGCCAGCTTTGATATTGCCAAATAATTTGACCCCGGCGGCCCGTGCCACCCGCAATAATCCGGCATGTAGCTTGGCTGGATGCACCGCGCCAGATCTCTCTACAACCATGCCGCCGCGGTAAAAATCAGATTTGATTTCGCTATGGGTATCAGCCGGATCAACCATATAGGCGCCCTGATCGGCGGCGCTGTTTAATTGCGCTACCATCGCCGCTTGCTTGGCCCAAGCGGCACTACAATGCGCCCCGACAAAGCGGCCGGTCATCTGGAAGCTCGCATCAATGCTTTCGGTTTTTAAAAAATCCTCGAACCAGCTAAAGGAAAGTGATGCTTCTTCTAGAACGGCGCGCTCGTTCTTTGGGTCGAGTTTGGCATGTTTGCCGACATTGACCCCGCCCGACACCATGCCACCATTCCGGCTGGACGCACCATAGCCCAGCGCCTCAGCGTCCAATACCGCAACATCGGCCCCATCGCGGGCCAGCGTAATCGCCGAATGCAACCCCGCATAACCAGAGCCAACAACAATCACATCACATTTTTGCGGCAAGCCAAGATCACTCTCCAGAACCGAACCAGGTTCTTCGTGATCCCACCAATAGGGCGCGGCTTTGAAATTATCGGCATAGATACCGCCGGCGTTAACTGCCGAGCCCTGTATTACCGGCGAGCCCTGTATCACCGGCGAGTGGATAGGCCGATCACCACTAGTCATTCTTCGCCCCCCCATTTTATACAAGGTCACTTTTTGTGAGCGTAGCCTTGGCATTACCGCACCGCAACAAAAACCCAGCCACCCTAATAGGCCTCCATAATAGTGAGCTGGGGTAATCGTGCGCGGGGTTTGTCGTTTAGAACCGGCAACATGGATTTCAAAAATCACCAAAATTTGATATGATAGGGCCACGGAAGCACGGATCAGAGGGCTTGTTATAATGAGCATTAAGATTGCCATCATGGCCTTTCGCGCCATCGAAGCACGCGGCATCAAGAGCGGTGTCACCGCCACAGATTTGATCGAGGCGGACGTGACAAAGCGTCTCCAATTCGACAGCAAAGATCACCTTGCCCAAAACATTCAGGCCGCCGCATTGAAGTGCAGTTGGAGCCGTAATCGCCGCACTGGCAAATACGACAAGTTTTAACCCTGCCAAAGCCAAAGTCACCCGCGCATTCACGCCTTTACACTGCCTTGTATTCAGTCTATAAGGCGAGCGGTTTACGCGGTCGTGATGGGACTAGAATTTAGTGCCGCTGGCCGCCTTCTTTTATCTAAGCAAGAGGAAATGTTCATGCTTACAAACGCATTAATGCCGGTCGCCCTAGGTATCCTAGGATTGATCGCGGCCTTTTTGGTCTATGCCCGCATTTTGCAAACACCTGCGGGTGAAGGCAAAGTCAAGGAGATTGCTGACGAGATTCATCTTGGCGCTATGGTGTTTATGGCCAGTGAATATAAGCGTCTGGCTATATTCTGTCTGATCTGTATCGTCGCTCTTTACTATGGCCTTGGCATTGAAACAGCCATTGCTTACACGCTTGGTGCTATTTGTTCAGGCGTGGCCGGTTACATCGGCATGTATTCAGCGACTAAGGCAAACGTAAGAACGGCTGTTGCGGCTAACACAAAGGGCGCTGCGGCGGCTTTGAATGTGGCTTTCTTCGGCGGCTCAATCATGGGTCTTACTGTTGCCTCTATGGGTCTTTTGGGTGTTGGCATCCTGTATCACTTCATGGGCGGTACCGCGCATGGCATCGAGGCGATCGAAGGCTTTGCGATGGGTGGTTCATCTGTTGCACTGTTTAGCCGTGTTGGTGGTGGTATCTTTACCAAGTCAGCCGACGTTGGCGCCGACCTCGTTGGTAAGGTTGAAGCTGGCATCCCTGAGGATGACCCACGCAACCCTGCTGTTATTGCCGATAACGTTGGTGATAACGTTGGTGACGTTGCTGGTATGGGTTCAGACATTTTTGAATCATATTGTGGTGCGATGATTGCATCGATCGCTCTGGCATCGGCTATGTCTCTTGAGACAATCAACAGCCTTGGTGGTGATCAGTCAGTTCTGCAATTCATGCCTTTGGCTCTTGCCTCACTTGGCCTGATTTGTTCATTGCTTGGTATCTTGTCGGTCAAGATGTTCTCTAGCAAGAGTGCCGATGTTGCCCTTCGTTTTGGCACAATTGGTTCATCAGTCGTCTTTATCGTTGCTGCTTATTACCTTGTTGCCGAGATGGGCGCCGCTAACGGCGTTTGGGTTGCGGTTCTAGTTGGCGCCATTGGCGGTATCGTTGTTGGTCTGGTTACCGAATATTACACCGGCGGTGCGCCTGTTCGCAAAATCGCCAAAGACGGTGAAACTGGTCCTGCAACAGTGATGATCTCTGGTCTTGCTACTGGCATGCAGTCAGTTGCTATTCCAGCGCTTACCATTGCAGCTATCATCTATTGTGCGAATGCCGCTGCCGGTCTTTACGGTGTTGGCTTGGCCGCTGTTGGTATGTTGTCGACTGTTGGTATCACCATGGCGATTGACGCTTATGGCCCGGTTGCTGACAATGCTGGCGGTATTGCTGAAATGGCTGAGATGGGTCCTGAAACCCGCGAAATCACTGACTCACTTGACGAGGTAGGTAACACTACAGCGGCGATTGGTAAGGGCTTTGCGATTTCAGCTGCGGCGCTTGCGGCATTGGCTCTGATCAGTGCCTATATTGCCAAGGTGAGCAATGGTGACCCAGACTTCGTTCTGGCCATCAACGATCCAATGGTTCTTGTTGGTATGTTCATTGGTGGTATCTTCCCGTTCATCGTATCTGCGATGACTATGACTGCGGTTGGTGATGCAGCGTTCGAAATGATCGTTGAAGTTCGCCGTCAGTTCAAGGAGATCCCAGGTCTACTTGAAGGTACTGGTAAGCCTGACACAGCACGCTGTGTTGACATTGCAACCCGTGCGGCTCTTCGCAAGATGGTCGTTCCTGGTGCGCTTGCTGTTCTGGCCCCTGTGGTTATCGGCTTCGGCCTTGGACCAAAGGCGCTTGGCGGTATGCTTGCTGGCGCGCTGATCTGCTGTGTGATGATGGCCCTTATGATGGCCAACGCCGGTGGAGCATGGGATAACGCCAAGAAGTATGTTGAAAAAGGCAATCTGGGTGGTAAAGGCTCAGACGTTCATAAGGCCGCTGTTGTTGGCGACACCGTTGGTGACCCGCTGAAAGACACATCAGGTCCTGCTATGAACATCCTGATCAACGTGATGGCGATTGTTAGCTTGGTGATTGCACCGCTACTGATTGCATAATCATCCTATCCAAATAAGAAAGCCGGCCCCGTTATCTTGAAACAGGGCCGGCTTTTTTGCGCCTATAATTTGAGTGGTGTCCAAATGATGTCTTTTTGGTGCCTAGTAATACAGCGTAACCACATGCTTTGCTTCGGCAAAGAACAGCCAGCGCTCGACGAACACGCCAGCAACATGACTAAGCAGTGCAACGCCCACTAGAACGGGTGATAGAGGCGCCAGCGCCAAAAGTACCAACGGCACAATAGCACCAAGACCAAGCGCAAAGGCGCGCAGTTTAGTGGCATGCTTGCGGGCAATCTTAAAGCCCATTTCATGCTGTAGGTAATTTTCAGACGTATGCGGCGGCATTAGCGAGCGAACCTCACCAAAGCCACCCAGACCAGTTGCGGTCTCGATTGTGCTTGGTGCGCCTGTTGTACCGGCAACCCGCCACCACGCGATCTTTACGCCCCACGCAGATGCCATAAGCACCAAAGTAGCCTGCACAATCGCCGCATCGGCCCGCTGGCCAATAACAGCCATCAACCAGACCACAGCAAGCAACCCACCAGCGGCGGCAAACATGAGATAGCAAAGCGGCGTTAGCGGATGGTGCCAGCGCGCCACAGTCTTTAATGACGCATAAATCATCGAGGTGGCGTAAACCGTGGCGGCAATTAAGGCCACCAGAATGAGGCTGGCCCACATCGGAGGCCATGCGCCATAGACATAGATATAGCCAAACCACAAAGCCAAGCCAGCCATTGCCAGCACAGCCAGAACGCCCTCACGCGATAGCCAGCTTGAACGCCATTGGCTCAACGCCCGCCACGCCCTCTCAGGATGGCCAAGATGCAATGTAGAGCTAAGCAGACCAGCCCCCGTTAACACCAGCGTAAAGCCAGCAATACCGAGCAGATGAACTGGATTACCGAGCTCTAGAAAGCCTAAAACAACCCAAGCGGCAAGACCAAGGCCAAGCCCCGAGGATGAGGTAAAGAAGATGATAGACCAAGCAGGACGCATAATTTTAACCCAGATTTTCTAATGTTGTATCGACCCATTTCCAGAACCCTTTCGGGGTTTCAGCTTCGGCCATCGCCAACAAGGATGTCGGTGTGTCCTCATGCTTGCGGCGCGGGCGCGGCGGCAGATATTTATTAACCGGCTTGGTTCCTTGCTCTGGCATCAGATCAAAACCATTACGCGCGGCAACCAATAGGCTGACCTCTGATTCCGGATCGCCAAGGTCACCAAAATGGCGTGCGTTGGTGGGACAGGTGCGCACACAGGCCGGAACCTGATCTTCTTCTGGAAGATTGTCATTATAAATCCGGTCAACACAGAGCGTGCATTTTTTCATCACCCCTTCGGCCGGATCCATTTCACGCGCACCATACGGGCATGACCAAGCGCACAGGCCACAGCCAATACACCAATCCTCATTCACCAGAACGATGCCGTCCTCGGCCCGTTTGAACGAGGCACCAGTTGGGCATACGGTGACGCAGGGCGCGTCTTCGCAATGCAAACATGATTTCGGGAAATGGACGGTTTTAGCATTCTCGCCATGCCCCGCCTCAAAGGCATGCACACGGTTTAGCCATGCACCAGATGGATCTGCGCCATAAGCGTTTTCATCCGATAGCGGCGCACCATAGCCAGAGGTGTTCCACTCTTTACAATTGACCACACAGGCTTGGCACCCCACGCAGATATCAAGATCAATCACCAGCCCTAATTTTATTGCTGACGCTTCGGGTAAACTTGTCATTGTCCCGATCCTCCGTTCTTGTTCTTTGTCGCCTTCGTCCATTGCCATCCATAGCGCAATGTAGAATCAGGCTTTGCCTTGCCATTCATACGCGGCAATTCTTCAAATTGTGGTGATGATTCGGCAGGTTCATTTTCATCCGCCTTTTCGATTTTAACACGCAAATCAAACCAAGCCGCCTGTCCGGTGATCGGGTCTGAATTCGACCAACGCTGGCCGTCGCCCTTTGCCGGCAGTAGTTCATGGATCAGATGGTTGAGCAAAAAGCCCTTCTTTGCCTCTGGCGCATCGGCATCCAACTGCCACGCGCCTTTGCGCTTGCCGATAGCGTTCCATGTCCACATTGTTTTGTCATTCACCCCGGCCATGATGGATACCGGCACGCGGATTTTGCCGTGATGCGATGTAACCCACGCCCAATCGCCATCAGCCAGACCATGATCGGCCGCCAGCTTTTCGGAGATAAACATCGGGTTATGGCCATGAATTTGCCGTAACCACGGATTTTGCGATCCCCAGCTATGATACATCGCCATCGGCCGCTGGGTCAGCGCATGAAGCGGGTAATCATCCTCATTAATCGCGGTTCCCTCAAACGGTGCATACCATGTTGGCAGAGGCGTAAAACAGGCTTCTACACGGCCACGAAGATGCGCTGGCGGTTGGTTTTTGCCATGCCCCTGTGCGGCCAGCCGGAATTTCTGGATGGTTTCAGAATAAATCTGGAAGCTATAGGGCTGCGGGCTATCAAAGAAACCCATTTCCACGGCGAAATCCTGATAGGCCATATTCGCCATTTTGAAATAGCGGGCCTCGGCCGGAATATCCTTATGCCAAAAGGCACCGTTCTCGATATAAGCCTCGATCTGCTGGGGGTTGGTGTCGCCGCGGCCTTCGCTCTTGCCATCGCCGCCACGGAAACCAGCCAGCGGCCCAATCCCGGGCTTGCGCTCGTGATTGACGATATAATCGCCGTAATCCTTGTATTTGGCCCCACCATCCTCATTCACCATACCCGGCAAACCAAGACGCGCACCTAAATCAAGCAATACAGACTGGAACCCACGCACATCGCGATCAGGCTCTATCACTGGCCAGCGGATAGCATCAGCAACAGCGTCAGCCTCACAAATCGGCCGATCAAGCAATGAGATCGCATCATGGCGTTCAAGATAGGTCGTATCGGGGAAAATCAAATCGGCATAGGCCACCATTTCCGATGAATAGGCATCCGAATAAATGATTTTCGGAATTTTATAATCGCCCGTTTCAGGGTCAATCTCGGTCAGCATATCCATCACACCGCGGGTATTCATCGATGAATTCCACGCCATGTTGGCCATATACATGAACAACACATCAACCGGATACGGATCACCGGCAACCGCGTTTGAAATCACCATATGCATCAAACCGTGGGCCGACATCGGGGCGTCCCAGCTATAGGCCTTGTCGATGCGTTGCGGTGTGCCGTTATCATCTACCAACAAATCTTCTGGACCCAGCACATAGCCAAGCGGTGCACCGCCCAATGGCTGGCCCGGGGTCACCTGATCTGGTCTACCTGCTGGCTTTGGATGAACATGTGGCGGCTTTGGATAAGGCGGCTTAAAGCGGAAACCGCCGGGCACCTCTACCGAACCTAGAACCAATTGCAACATATGCAGGGCGCGACAGGTCTGGAAGCCATTTGAATGGGCGGAGATCCCGCGCATCGCATGCATAGACACCGGACGGCCGATCATCTTTTCGTGCCGCTCGCCCTTCCAATCGGTCCATGGCTGGTCAATCACCACTTCGCTGGAAAAGGCCGCCTGGGCCAAATCAGCCGCAAGCTGGCGCACTCTGGCCGGTGAAATACCGATCGTCTCGGCCACCGCCTCGGGTGCATATTTATCATCCAGATATTCAGCCCCCATGAGCATGAAAGCTGGTTGGGCAATGCCGCCACCATCCAGCGCAACCTCGCCGCTCAAGGCAACGGAAACGCCCTTGGTTTTATGCGAAACGGTCTTGCCTGTACCGCGCTCGAGCACCAATGGCTCGCCATCATCACCGCGCAGGAACAAACCGTCATTTTCCTTGCCCGGATTGCTAATTACCAGCCACGGGGCGTTCGTATAACGGCGCAGATAATCAATATCTATATTGCCCGATTGCATCAATTCATGGACCAGCGACAGGATCAACAATCCATCTGTGCCCGGTGTAATGCCATACCAATCATCAGAAATCGCGGCATAGCCGGTTTGTACCGGATTGATCGAAATAACCCGCTTGCCCCGGCCCTTTAGCTTGCCAAGGCCAATCTTAATCGGGTTGGAATCATGATCTTCAGCAACGCCGAATAGCAGGAAAATTTCGGTCAGATCCCAGTCAGCCGCGCCAAATTCCCAGAATGCGCCGCCGATAGTGTAAATACCGCCAGCCGCCATATTGACCGAACAAAAGCCGCCATGTGCGGCAAAATTCGGTGTGCCGAACATTTGCGCCCACCAACCGGTTAGCGCCTGTGACTGATCACGTCCGGTGAAAAAGGCAAGTTTCTTTGGATCACTCTTACGGATAGGTGCCAACCAATCTGTGGCCAGCCCCAGCGCCTCATCCCAGCTAATAGGCTCGAACTCACCCGAACCGCGCGGGCCAACACGCTTCATCGGCGATTGCAAACGCGCCGGTGAATAATGCTGCATAATGCCAGCGGATCCCTTGGCACATAGCACGCCCTTATTTACCGGATGGTCACGATTGCCCTCGATATAGCGGATTTTATTATCCCGCATATGGACATTAATACCGCACCGGCACGCACACATGTAACAGGTGGTTTGCTTAACCTCATCACCAACTTTTGGCGATTTTTCCACTTGGGGCTCAAGACTCATGACTTAACCTTCCTGACCCGCAATGGCCGCCAATGCCAATGAGGCAAGGCGTGCCGCCGGGGGATCGGACCGGCTTGTTAAAATAATCGGTACTGCACCGCCAACAACTAGCCCTGCCGCCAGTCCACCAGCGCAATAGGCAAGCGACTTGAACAGCACGTTGCCAGCAACAATATCCGGCACAATCAACCCGTCAGCATTACCCGCAACCGCGCCAATGACAGAATTAGGGTCGATGTTTTTCACCGCAACCGATTCCGGCGAAATCGCCAAATCGAGCGATAACGGTCCGGCAAAATCGGCGGCACCATCTTTGGCGCGCGCGGCGGTTGCAATCTGTTCGGCCTCGATACTGGACGGGACCGCCGGTAATAAAGATTCTGTGGCCGATAATATAGCAATCTTTGGCCGGGCAACGCCCATCTGGCGCAGCAACGCCGCCATCTGCAATGCGGCATCAATACGGGTATCAACATCCGGATTGATATTAACCGCCGCATCACTGATGAGCAGAGGCCTTCCACCACCAGGTGGCAACATTGCGAAAATATGGATCAAACGGTTGCCAATGCGAATGCCAGCTTCACGCCGGACAATGCCGCCCATGAACACATCCGAATGCAATTGGCCTTTGATTAGCCCGAACGCCTCACCGCTCTGAATAAGCCCGACAGCGGTTTCAATCGCGCCCTTTTCACCCGCCGCATCAACAATCCATGCGCCCGCTAAATCCCAGCCAATAGCATCAGCATCTGCCTTGATCTGGTCAGCCTCACCAACAAGAATCGGCACCGCTAGATTATGGGCAATGGCATCGCGCGCGGTTTCAAGGATAGCCCCACCAATAGCCCGCACAAAGGCAATCGGGCGCGGCGATGAATTAGCCGCCAGCGCTAGCAAATCTTCAGGACATTTGGTTTCGGCGCGCCGTAAAAACGGGCTCTCTGTTTGGTCACTCATTCACACACATCCCGCCTTTGACAGAGCTCTATACTAGCCTGCTTTGGCGCGGTTAATAAAGCGGTACTAGGTTTTTTCATTTCTATATTGTCAGTCATGGCAGATCGCATATAGGTCCAGTACAGGGCTTTGGTGGTACCACGCACGGCTAGCTTGCCTCACGCAAATTTTCGATCACTTTGGCAAGCCGCGCTATGCCCTCGGGAATGCGCTCGGCGGAAATTGACGAATAGGCCAGACGGAAGAAGTTGCGCGGTGGATCCTGCGCTTGGAAAAACACATCACCCGGTTCGATCAACACTCCGACCTCCATTGCCTGTTTTGCCAATTCGCCTGCATCCAGCCATTCCGGCCCCTCGACCCAAAAACTAGTGCCGCCAAAATGCGCCGCCGTCTGGGAAAACAATCCGTGTTTATCCATCGCGTTTTGCAAGGCAGTGCGCCGCCCCTCTAGGTGCCGCCGCAACCGCCGGATTTGTGCATCATAGTGACCAAGCGCCATGAAGTAGGCCAGGGTCCGCTGGGAATGGCCCGGGGGATGGCGCAAAATCATATGGCGCAATGCGCGTGCTTGGCGGATCAACCCTTCCGGCGCGACCATATAGCCAAGCCGCAACCCCGGAAAAACCGATTTCGATAGGCTGCCGACATAGATCACCCGGCCTTCTTCATCCTGACTTTTCAAAGCAGGGGTAGCAGACTCTAAAAAGTTCATCTCAAATTCGTAATCATCCTCAACGATCAGCAAATCATGCCGGCTAGCCATATCGAGCAATTGACGGCGGCGATCAACCGACATCGTATAGGTCGTCGGGCATTGGTGACTTGGCGTGATAAAAACCGAGTCGCTGGATTTCAGGACATCCTCATCAAGCACCAACCCGCCCTCATTAACCGGCAATTGGGCCACATGCGGGGTGCGCTGGGTTAGGATATCGCGCAAATCAGGGTAGGCCGGATTTTCAATCACGACCTTTTTGCTCGAATCCACGATCAACTGGGCAATCAGATAGAGCGCGTTCTGTGCACCCAGCGTAACCAGAATCTGTTCCGGACGAGCCTTGATGCCGCGGCGTGGCAGGCTGCGGGAACAGATATAGTTCACCAGCATCGGGTCATCATTGAGACCAAAATCGCCAACCATATTGCCAAAATTGCGCATGCCAAGCGCCTGTCTGGCGCAATCCCGCCATTCAGATAGCGAGAATAATTCGTTATCCACCTGACCATAAATAAATGGATAGGGATATTCCCGCCAATTCAGCGGCTTTTGCACTGGCCGGATATAGGAACAGGATTGCACCAGCTTGCTATCCCAATCGATGACGCTATCACCGCCATTTTCACCGCCATTATCCCCACCAGCTTCATCGCCCTCATGTTGGGGCATCGGTGCAAGGCGCGTTACCGGCGCATCTTCGCTAACCATATAGCCGGAGCGCTCCGCCGTCGTCACATAGCCCGTATCAATCAAAGCCTGATAAGCCAGAATAACCGTGTTGCGGGATACTTTGAGCTGGGTCGATAAAGCGCGACTCGATGGTAATTTATCGCCAGGTAGGATCGCACGGGCCAAAATCGCCTCAACAACCGATTGCCGGATCTGTGCCTGCAAGCTCACCCCAGAAGCTTGATCGAGGGTAATAATCAAATGATCAAGTTGCATAGCGCCTATCTATCCTCACCTACTCACACATAAACACCGACAATAGAACCACTGCGTGACGTGGTGTCGGGGACCTTTATGGCTGGTACTAGTTATTGGCCAATCTGGTGCTATAGGATGACCCCAAAGTTTGACTAGCGTCAATCTGTAATAGCACCACTATCTAACGTGGTGTAGAATCATGCCCGACATAGTTGGAAAACAAAGAAGGATATATGCCATGTCTTATGATGTGAATTCTCTGGAAGCCCATTGGATGCCGTTTTCCGCCAACCGCGATTTCAAAAAGAACCCGCGCATGGTGGTTAAATCTGAAGGCATGTATATGTATGATTACAAAGGTGGCGAGATCATCGATGGATCGTCTGCTTTGTTTACCACGCCACTAGGTCATGGCCGCCGCGAGATTGCCGAAGCCGTTTACCAGCAAATGCTGAATAACGACTACACGCCACATTTCCAGCTAGGTCACCCCGGTTCGTTTGAATTGGCAGAGCGCGTATGCCGCCTATTGCCGGATGATTTTAATCATGTGTTCTTCACCAATTCGGGTTCTGAATCAATTGATACGGCAATCAAGGTTATCTTGGCCTATCAGCGGGCCAGAGGCGAGTCGCAGCGCAACCGCCTGATTAGCCGCGAGCGCGCCTATCATGGCGTCAATATGGGCGGTGTTTCACTTGCTGGCATGGTGCGCAACCGCGAAACCTTTGGCCTCACCCTGCCGAACATTTCAATGATCCGCCACACATGGACCGAGGAGCAACGCTTTGAGCGGGGCCAGCCTCAGACAGGCGCGGAAATGGCGATGGACCTTGAGCGTATTGCCGAGAATTTGGGCGGTAGCACATTGGCCGCCGTATTTATCGAGCCAGTCGCCGGTTCAACAGGCACATTGGTGCCGCCGGTTGGCTATCTGGAAAAGGTCAGAGAGATCTGTGACAAATACGGACTGTTATTAGTGTTTGATGAGGTGATTACTGGATTTGGCCGGATGGGCACGCCATTCGCCACAGACAAGTTCAACGTCAAGCCAGACATCATCACAATGGCAAAGGCGCTAACCAACGGTGCTATCCCGATGGGCGGTGTTGCTGTTACTGACGAGATTTATGACACCATCACCAACGCCTCGCCAGAGAGCGCCATCGAGTTTTTCCATGGCTATACCTACTCTGCGCACCCAGCGGCCTGTGCCGCGGGTATTGCGACCCAAAAGATCTATCAGGAAGAAGGCATCTTTGATAAGGCCGCCGCAATGGAGTCTTATTTCCTCGACGCTATCTGGACCTTGAAAGATCATCCGCTTATTGCCGACATCAGAGGCATTGGCATGATGGCCGGTGTCGAGGTTCACCATGACGGCGTCCCTGGACGGCGGGGTGGCGAAATGCAAAAGGCAATGTTCTGGAATGGCCTGCATATCAAATGGACCGGCGATAACGCCATCGTAGCGCCTGCATTTATTGCCGAGCGGTCACATATCGATGAGATTGTCGACAAGTTCCGCAAGACGCTTGATCAAATGATGTAGCGCTTAAATGACATGATAATAAAAAGGGCGGTACCATCGGTATCGCCCTTTTTATTTGTCTATTCCTAACGCGATAGTGCGTGGGGAGGGTCTAGCCCTTGCCGCGCCACGGGATCAACCGGCTAATGGCCCAGCGCATGATCAGATCAAATAGCAAGCCAAGTAGGCCCATGATCAAAATCGTCACCCAGATCAATTCATAGTCGGAAACGGTCCGCGCGACATTCTCGATAAAGCCAATACCGGTCGTACCAGCAAGCATCTCTGCCGCCACCAAAGTACCCCAGCAAACACCAATAGAAATCCGCACGCCGGTGAGAATTTCAGGTAGTGCATTCGGCAAAATCACGTGACGCAAAATCTGGCCATTGGTTGCACCGAGCGAATGAGACGCCCGAATCTTTGACAATTGGGTGCCAGATGCACCGGTCCGTGCCGAGATCACCATGATCGCAAACGCCACCATGAACAGCAAAAAGATCTTACCATCATCCTGAATACCAAAGATCGTCAGGATCAACGGTGCCCATGCAAGCGGCGGTACCGGACGATATAACTCGACCAGCGGATCAAAGAAGGATTTGAAGAAACGCGACACACCCATATAGATGCCAAGCGGTACACCGATCGCCACGCCAAACGCCATCGCCACCAACACCCGGAACAGCGAATCCCAGATATGGCCATCAAGCATCGGCACTTCACCTAGATAGATATCGCCTTGGGCAAGAGCTAACAGACCATCTTTGTAATTTGGCTCAAAGCCGCCATCGATATTATGCGTGCCATATTCACCCGGCAGGATATCCACTAGCCCATCAGGGATTAAGAATGCCACAACATCGGCAACAGGTAGCCATTTCCACCAGAGCAAAGTCGTGCCTTTATAGCCGCCACCACTCTCGATATTCGGATTGGCCAGAGTCGCAAATGTGCCGATAACATCAGTTGGCTTTGGCAACCAACGCCCCGATCCTTGCTCGGTACATTGGGTCCGTGATTTCACCATGCCCTGACCCGGGAATAATAACATCTCGGCCGTACCGAGACCGCCTTTGGCCTCGTCAATCGACTCATATAGCTCGTCAACAGCATCATTGATGCCGGTCATATTTTCCGCAGGGAAAATCGTTAAATCATCGATACGCTTAAAGATACGCTCCGCCGCCTTGATATAGGCACCGCGTGATTTGAGCTCGGCCTCGGTTAAATTAGCGGGCGCTTCGGCTGATTTCAGTGCCTTTATTTTGGCCGCGACCTCATCGATTAGGCGGGTTGCCTCTGGCGATTTATTGCGAACCGCGAGGAACTGATCCGCGATTGGCACCAATGCGGTTGAAACCTGATCGAACATCATGCCGCGCTCGGTCATTGGCAACATCGGTATTTCGACTTCTGACGTTCCCCATTTCGGCTGATTTAGCGCCTCTTCACTTGGCTGGAGTTTGTCACCTCCACTTAGCAGAAACGCACTAAGATTGCGCAATTCAGCCTCAACTTTACCAAGCTCTGCAATAGCAACAGGGTCGATAAATGCTGGGTTCGACTGGACCGCAATCAACCGGTTTGTCTGGGCGAGAATCACGCCAAGGCTGGCCTCCTCAGCAGGGGTAAAGACGCCTGCCGGCAAGCCGCTTGATAGCTTGGCCAATTGCTCGCCATTACGCACCGCAAGGGTTGTCGATTTCAAATAGCGCGATGCAATCGGCAAGGCCGCATTGATCGGGGAAATTGATTCATCGATCTTTGCAATCTGGCAGAGCTCGTTAGCGGCGGTTGGGAATACCGCCCGCGCCGCGCCCCATGAATAGTAAAACCAGATGAGCATCAATGCGGACACGCCAGTTATAGCCCAATACCAGCCACCCTTTGTGCGTTCCGGATCACCAAAGACCTCGTCTTTTTCGCGCAATTTTGTTTGTCCAATGCCGAGCCAGATGGACCATACAAAGGCCACCAGCAACGCAATGATTATGATCAGGGCAATGTGTGCCCGATTGTCAGAAAGCCACTCAAACACCGCCCATAATCTCCTCTTCCATATCCCAGATCATGGTTAGAATTTCCTCGCGAATTTTACCAAACTCTTTGGTTTGCTTGATGTCACGGAGAGATTTGGTCAGGCCCATTTCGGCAAAGGGCAAATTATATTCACGGTGGATACGTCCGGGCCGAGGGGCCATCACGAACAGCCGCTCACCGAGCAACAACGCCTCCTCCACCGAGTGGGTGATCACCACAATGGTCTTGCCAGTCTTTTTCCATAGCTCGAGGATCAATGACTGCATTTTCTCACGTGTCAGCGCATCGAGCGCGCCAAGCGGTTCGTCCATCAAAATCAGATCAGGGTTATTGACCAGACAGCGGGCCAAGGCCACGCGCTGTTGCATACCGCCGGATAGCTGGTAGGTCGGCGTATCGCCAAAACCTTGCAAGCCAACAGTATCAAGCCAAGTTTCCACCTCGCCGCGGGATTCTTCCTCGCTAACGCCCTTCATTCGCAGGCCAAAATCAACATTCTTGGCAACGGTAAGCCACTCAAACAGCGCACCTTGCTGGAACACCATGCCACGTTCGGCGCCGGGGCCTTGGATCGGCACGCCGCCCAATGACAGATCCCCGCTGGTTGGGGTTATAAATCCTGCGATCATATTCAATAACGTGGTCTTGCCGCATCCAGATGGGCCAAGAACAGTCAGAATTTCACCCTGCTTGAGGTCAAATTGAATATCTTTCAATGCCTCGACCTTGGCCCCCGAAGTCGGGTCCCGGAAGGTCATGCAAAGGTCTTTACAATTCAAATCCGCCATTTTTCTAATATATTTCTTTCACTCGCAAACAAGGCCCGCGCGCGGGCCTTGTTATATTATT
>Ga0209654_1000697_pt1 | contig 31026 bp, 30 predicted proteins | sample SaaInl1SG_22_DNA_FD_184646 | JGI IMG/M metagenome (GOLD analysis project Ga0209654, IMG submission 184646) | Marine microbial communities from expanding oxygen minimum zones in the Saanich Inlet - ESP_161SG_22_DNA (SPAdes) (version 2) | ecosystem: Environmental > Aquatic > Marine > Intertidal... | reverse complement strand
GCCAGGCGCGGGTCTTCCACTGTCTCGCCGCGCAATAACGCCCCTTCTGCCACCTTTGGATAGATCTGATCGGCCAGTTGTATCTGGCTGGCTGACAGGCGCCGGACAATATGGCGGCGGCTTAGCTGATGCGGGCCGTTCAGGCCGGCTGCCTCCAGCATCTCTGCCACCGCCTCGATTGTATTTTTCTGAAAATTAGCGACCCGTTTTGCGCGTTCATGCACATCCACCACACGGTAGCGATGCGGGTTCATGGTGGCCAGCCCGGTCGGACAATTGCCCGAGGCACAATCGCGTGCCTGAATACAGCCCAGCGCAAACATAAAAGGCCGCGCCATATTACACCAGTCTGCCCCCAGCGCGATATGGCGCACCACATCATAGGCCGATACAATCTTGCCAGAGGCGGCGATTTTCACCCGCTTGCGCAAGCCCGCCCCTTTCAGGGCATTATCCACATAGACCAGCGCATCGCGCAGCGGACAGCCCAGATGATCGGTAAATTCGACCGGCGCTGCCCCTGTGCCGCCCTCTGCCCCGTCAACAGTGATAAAATCGACCGCAACATCCATCTCGACCATCGCTTTGACAATCGCGGCAAATTCCCAGGGGTGGCCGATACATAATTTGATGCCAACAGGCTTGCCGCCGGAAAGCTGGCGCAGGCGCGCAGCAAATTCTATCAGGCTGCGCGGGGTCGAAAATTCGGAATGATGCGAGGGTGAAATACAATCCTGATAGGGCTCTATGCCTCTGGTCTCGGCAATCTCCGGCGTGACTTTGGGTGCCAGCAACATACCGCCATGCCCGGGCTTTGCCCCTTGCGATAATTTAATCTCGATCATCTTTATCTGGGGCTGGCTGGCGGTTTTGGCAAAGATATCTGCATCAAACCGGCCTTCTTTGGTACGACAGCCAAAATAGCCGGTCGAAATTTGCCAGATCACATCGCCGCCGCCAGCCGCATGATATTTTGAAAACGCCCCCTCGCCGGTATTATGGGCAAAGCCGCCCAGCCTGGCCCCGGTGTTCAGCGCTTCGATTGCCGGCGGGGACATCGCCCCGAAAGAGGTGCCGGATATATTTAATATCGCACAATCATAGGCCTTATCGCCTTCCCCCACACAGACCCGAAAATCCTTGTTTTCAATATGGGTAGGCTGAATAGAATGGTTCAGCCAGTTATAATCCTCTTTATAAATATCCAGAACCGTGCCCAGCGGACGGGCAGCCAAAATGCCCTTTGCCCGTTGATAGACCATGGCCCGCTGATTGCGTGAATAGGGCAGCTCATCGGTATCGGCTTCCCAGAAATATTGCCGCAATTCCGGGCGGATAGATTCCAGAATATAGCGCATCCGCCCAAGCAGCGGATAATTGGCGATCACGCCGCGCCGCTTTTGGGCATAATCCATCCAGCCAAGCAGAAATAGCGAGAAGGCCGCTGCCCCGATAATCCAGAAAGAGGGGTGAAAAAACAGCCCCAGACCTGCACTGGCAAGGCTGGCCAGACCCATTGCCGCCCAAAGCGTAAACCGTCCCCAAATCACTGACATCATAAACCCCTCCCCCGATGCGTTTCAGACTGTCATGTTTTTTTAAACCTTTTTTACTTATCCTTTATTTTTTTACCATAAAGTTCAAGGTTATGGTCAATCAGCTCATACCCCATTTTATGGGCAATCTCTTCTTTCAGGGCTTCCAGCTCTGCGTGGAAAAACTCTATCACCTCGCCTGTTTCGACATCGACCAGATGTTCATGATGCTCTCGTGCCTCTTCATAGCGGGCACGGCCATCGCCAAATTCCAGCTTTTCAATGACCCCGGCTTCTTCCAGCAATTTAACCGTGCGATAGACAGTGGCAATGGAAATGGTGCTATCTTCGGCAACCGAGCGCAAATAAAGCTGATCCACATCCGGGTGATCATCCGAGCTTTCTATTACCTTGATGATAATCTGACGCTGTGCGGTCATACGGATATTTTTTGCCAGGCATTTATCTAGAAGTGTTTCTGCCATTCCTGTCTCTTGCGTACTTGCTGGTTTGCCTTTGATTTTAAAATCTTTCCTGTCTGCCAGACAGATATCCAGATAAAAAAGGCTAGCACAAACTCTGTGCCATGCCTATCGCCCATAGCTATCTTGTGGCGAAAAAGATAAAAACAGGCTTTATTCCGAGGCCGCCTGGCGTTTGCGAAAATTCTGGCGGCGGCGCAGATAGGCCAGACAGGATATCGGCAAGCTGGCAAGATACAAGCCTGCCAGCCCCAGATATACTATCCAGGGGCGCATCGCCACCATCGCCCCCAACAGGGCAATAAAGGCCAGAAAGGGCAAAATGGCATGGCTGGGCACTTTAAAGGTTTTGCCATTAAAGGTGGGCAAGGTGCTGACCGCCCCTGCCCCAACCGCGATAAGCACCAACGAGACGGTTGTCTCATCAATCAGCCATTTAACCTGAAAGATATGATCGGCCACAATCGGGGTTAACACCAGAAAAGCCGCCGCAGGGGCAGGAATACCAACAAAAAAGCTTTGTGTATATTCCGGCCTGTCTGGCAATTCTGAATTAAATCTGGCCAGGCGCAACAGGATACATACAGCAAAAAACAACGCTGTCCCCCAGGCAAAATTACCCGACCCCTGCAGCGCCCATAAATACAGGCATAACGCAGGCACAACCCCGAAAACCACCGCATCGGACAGGCTGTCCAGTGCCGCCCCGAACGCACTGGTTGATTTCAACAAGCGGGCCATCCGCCCATCCAGCGTATCAAAAATAGCGGCCAGAACAATCAGCGCAACCGCTGCCATCCATTTTCCATCCAGCGCATATCGCAATCCTGTCAGCCCGGAAACCAGCCCGCCAATGGTCAGCATATTGGGCAATAGCCAATTCATCGAAACCGAACGAAACGCTCTACGCCTCGCCGGGTTTGGCGTTTGGATATCTGCCTTTTTTTCTGCCATCGCTTCTATCTATCCCTTAGGCCTTTTTTGCCGCTTTTTTTGCCGCTTTTATTGCCGGCTTTTTAGCTGTTTTCGCCGGTGCCGGACGGGCCGATTTTTTTGCCTTTGCCACCGTTTTATTCCCGCTTTTCTGCACAGGCTTTGTCTCTGTTTTGGCTTTAGCCTGTTTTGCCATCGCCGGCAATTTGGCCAGAATAGTCTCTCCGGCCAATGTGCGCTGTCCGGGCAATACCAGCGCATCTATCGAGGCAGGCAGCCAAATATCGACCCGGCTGCCAAAGCGGATAAGCCCATATACCTGACCTGCGGCCAGCTTGTCGCCAATATCCACATCACATAAAATCCGGCGGGCCACCAGACCGGCAATTTGCACACAGCCAATTTTCGGCACAGAGGCATGACCGGTTTCAAGGGTGAGGGCAAGGCGCTCATTATCTATATTCGCCTTGTCCAGGCTGGCATTTACAAATGCGCCCTTTACATAATGGCTGTCTGCTACCTTGCCGGCAATGGGGCTGCGATTAACATGCACATCAAACACATTCATGAAAATCGAAATACAGCGCCAGCGCCCCTCTGGCAAATTCAACTCGGGCGGCAATTCAGCCTCGCCAACAGACAGAACACGGCCATCTGCCGGGGCGATAAGGGCCAGCGGATCAGGCGGGGTTACACGCACCGGATTGCGAAAGAAATATACACACCACAGGCTGGCCGGGATGCCTATCCAGAAAAATGGCTCAAAAAACAGCCCGACCATCACCGTGATCGCAAAAAATAGTGCGATAAATGGCCATCCGGCAGGGTGAATAGGCACCAGCATTTCTTCTTTAATGGCACGATAAATATTCATAAATGACCCACTTCCATTTTTGGCCTTTTTTTAACTCGCGGCCTGCGCGGCCAGAAAAAAAACCCTTCAACCGCCTTGTTGCTAGCAAATATAGCGCCAGAGTGACAGGCTTATTTATATCGCGTTGAGCGCTTTTAAAGTGCCAATATTATGCACCAATATTATGCACTAATATTATGCGCCGGTATTATGCACCGGTATTATGCACCGGTATTATGCACCGGTATCGGCTATCAGCCCGGCGGCCTCAATGCCGGCAACCGCTGCTTTTTCATCATTATCGGACAAATCGCCCGAGATTCCGACCGCACCTAAAATCGCACCGGTGCTATCTTTTACCAGCACACCGCCCGGCACAGGGATAAAATCGCCATCCATCATCCGGCCAACCGCATCGATGAAATAGGCCTGTACCTCTGCTCTATCGCCCAGCGCCCTTGACCCCATGCCCAGCGACAGGGCAGCCTTTGCCTTGCCATGGGCAACGCGGTGACGGTCAATAGAAGTGCCGTCCTCATTCACACATAAACGCAAACTGGCCCGGCCATCCAAAATCATCACGCAAATAGGCTTTAGATTTAATTCTCTGGCAGAAGCGAGCGCTGCATCTGCAATTTTTTGACATATTTCTAAATTTAACTGGTTCATATTTTTTCTCTTAACTGATGGGTATTGCTAAAATCCGGGCATTTTGCCCATTCTGGTGAAATTGTCTGACACGCCGCATTATCGCGTGAAAACCTTCAAAAAACACCCAAATACGGTAAAATCATTCTCGTAAAGCCGCCAGATTGGGGTGTAAATCTATTCTATAGCTTACAATTCAACGCGGTGGAAGCATTTGCATGATCCAATTCTTGATTTTTCACGCAAAATAAGAGAGAGTGGCAGGGGTTTTAATAGTTTGTTAATAATATTAAGAGATAGTATCATCTTAGTCGTTTAAGAGGCCGGGCTCTTGGAGCAAGAGATTTAAAAGTCTTTAAAGTACAAGGCTGAGTTGAGGAGCAAAGACATGTTGAAGCGCGCAGGCCTGTTAATCATGGGTGTCAGTTTTCTTGCTACAGGCAGCTGCCTGGCAGGCGGTGATCCCGATATCAAGGCTGAAGAGGTAGCCGCATCAACACCAAATGGCGCGGCCACCGCGACCAGTAGCACAAGCACATCTGGTACAAACGCGTCTGGTACAAACGCGTCTGGTACAAACGCGTCTGGTACAGGCACATCCGGTGCAGGGGCCAATACAGCCAGCAGTAATGCAGGCAATAGCAGCAGCAATGCCGGCCAGCGCGATGACAGCTTTGATGCCATTGAAAATGACGAGCTGGTTATCGATGTTGATTCGCTGGCCGATGGCGATGGGCTTGGCTCTATCCAGGTACAATGGCAAATATCAGAAGATGGCAGTAACTGGATGATTATTCCAGGGGCTATCCAGTCCAGCTTTACCCCGCGCGATTCAGAGGTTGGGAAATATCTGCGTGTGCAGATCTCCTATGTCGATGGTCAGGGCAATGCTGAAATGATGATCAGCCCGGCTTCCAGGCCGGTGCTGAATGTAAATGACCGCCCTATCGGGATGCCTGAAATTCAGGGGGAGGCAAAAGAAGATAGCGCCCTTTTTGTTGATACCAGCCGCATTACAGATGAAGATGGTGTCGGCCAGATGGCGCTGATTTGGCAGCGCTCTTCCCAGCGTACCAATTGGGAAAATGTGCCTGATCAGTTTGACAGTACGCTGATGCTGTCCCAGCCCGATGTCGGCTTTAGCTATCGTGCTGTGGTAAGCTATATTGACGGCTTTGGCACCCGCGAAACACTTGTTTCAGACCCATCTGAAGTGGTGGCCAATATCGATAACCCCCTGCAAGGCGAGGTTGTGGTACGTGGCCGCGTGGTCGAGGGGGCAGAATTAACGCTGAACACCAGCACGCTATCTGACTTTGATGGTATTGCCAGCATGGCCTCTATCTGGGAGCGTTCAACAGATGGGCGCACCTGGGAAGCGGTTATGGGCAGCGAGAGCCAGCGTAGCCTGCAATTATCCCAGACCTTTGTTGGCAACCGTATTCGCGCCCGTGTGAATGTGGTCGATAATTTTGGCGTGGAAACCGTGGTATATTCACAAGCGACCGAAACCGTGCGCAATGTGAATAACAAGCCGGCTGGCCGGGTGATGATCCGCCGGGTCACCAACTAGGCAATTTTTTCCAGCCTCAATTCTTAAGAAAAATCTCTTAGCCAGCGCGGAATATTTTCCTTAAACGGGAAGAAGCCGCGCTTTGCATATGGCCAGCATGACCGGTCATATTCCCTTATTACTTGATCAATATGGATATTTTCTGGCGCCAGGCAGTCGGCCAGCGTGGCAAAATTTTGCCGCCATGCCCCTACTGGCAGATAAGAGGTGGTCATATTTTGTACATCATACTGGCTGGCCAATGCAGATATCTGGCGGGCAAGCATGGCAATATCCATTTCATCCATGGCGCCGCCTTCGCTGGATGCGAGCAGGTGAACCGGACAATCAAAATGGGCTTGTGCGCGCCCGGCGGTATCGGCCAGCGCGGTATCTTCCAGCCTGTCCAGGCCTCTGTCCCTTAGCCGGTTCTGGCTATCCAGCACCAGATTACCCATCCAGCCAGGCAGGACTATCACCGCCTCTGGTGCCCCGGCCAATGTCCAGCTTTCCGGATGACAATCCTCGCCATGTATCACCAGCACATAACGTTTTCTGGCGGGCAGCGCTGGCCAATGCGGCTCTACGGCCAGGGGCGGCTCAGCCCCCGTAAGAGACATTGCGCCTTCATTTAATGCGCCATAAGGGGCAAAGCGGTTTTGGGTGAATTTTTCGATATTCTCGGCGCGTGCCAGATAATGCTTGCCTCGGCTATGCAAGCCTGCGACCCAGCGCCAGCTTAAGGTATTGGAGGCCGGATCGCCGTCGCGTAGCCATTGCATAAAAAAGGCCGCCCCCCACTGCCAGGGCAGTTCCAGGGTAAAAATCCAGATAGAGGCAAACCACATCCGTGCATGATTATGCAGATAGCCTGTCTCGCGCAATTCTGCTGCCCATTCATTAAAACAGGCAATATCTGTCTTGCCGGAACAGGCTTGCAAATATCGGCTATCGGCCAGACCAGCTGGCATCTCTGTCAGCCATTGTGACCAGATAGACGGGCGCATTTCCAGCCAGCCCTTAAAATAGGTGCGCCAGAAAACCTCCGATATAAATTTTTCCGATGCCGAAAAATTATGACGTGCCTGAACCGCTTGTAAAATCTCTGTCTCGGTAATCAGACGCCGCCTTATATAGGCAGACAGGCAGGAAACAGATAAATGCTGGCCGCGCCCCTTATCAAAATTACGCTCCGCTGCATAATGCTTCCCGGCAAGCGGCAAAAAGGCTTTTAGCGTTCCAAGCCCATCTGCTCGGCTCAGCGCAGAAGGTGTGTCGGCTGATATTTGGGCAAATAAATCCATCTCACCGCTTTCAAAAAGTAAAAAATTAATAGATTCGTAACAGATACGTGCCGAAAAACCGTGCTGGATTGGTAAAAATAGAGATTTCTTTACTTTACCCTTCACGAAAGTGACATTTTCCCCCTATACTGTATCTAGTATGGAACACCGAGCTTGTAACACAACTTGTTGGGGTTTGCGCCAGACGCGCCGTTCCAGACTTTCCGTCCATAATCTGTCGATAACCATTTGCCGGCATAGCCTGGCAGATTACGCTATCGGCCGGTTACCTAACAGTCATTCAGCCAAGAAGGAGCATAACAATGCAGCCATCTGATCGTGATTTACCTGCCCGCGCAGATATTATTCCTTTCCCTGCGCGCCATCCAAAATCCACTGGACTGTTAACCACCACTATCGCTGCGCTGGTAGCGGTGACGGTTTTGCATGATGAGCATATCTCGGCAGAAGACAAATTGCTGGAGCTTATCGAATTTTCCGGCGAGGCAGAGGTAATGGATAGTGCAGAAGCCCTTGATCTGCTGGAAGAGCCGGTTTTTATTGGCGAGCATCAGGACGCACCAAAGCCGGTAAATGATAATTTCTAGATAGCAAATTTCTGGTTCTGGATAGCAAATTTCTGGTCTTAAACCCTGTTTTACGGCTAATCCAGCGCAATTCTGGTGCCGATACCGCCGAGCGCTTGCAAAGAAAGCCCCCCCCACCCTGCGGCGCGTGCCATAGCGGCAAGCCGATATTTGTTCTTTGACGTATCATGATAGCAGAGCGTATATATTTCTCGCATCTGGTAGTCTTTTTTTTATTAGTCATGCGCCCACCGCATCCTGTTTGACCTTTTAATGGCGTTTTCATGTACGACATTCTGTCTCTTACCATTCCATTTTTTGCCGCTATTTTGCTCGGCAGCCTTGCCAGCCTGAAAGGATGGTTTTCCTGGTCAGATGGCCGGACTTTATCGCGCTATGTGTTTTTTGTGGTATTGCCACCTTTTATGTTTGTGGCGATCACCTCACGGCCAATGACCAATATTCTCAATCTGGAATTTCTGCTCCGCTATGAGGCGGTGACCATCTTTGTGTTTTTAATAGCTGTTTTTCTGGGTCGGGTATTTTTAAAATTAAAGCCGGCTGAATCCGGCCTGTTCGGGCTAAATGCGGCCTATCCGAATTATGGCTATATTGGCGTTCCGCTGGCCTTGCTGGCCTTTGGGCCGGATGTGGCTGTGCCAATGGCGCTTATTCTGGTATCGAATAATATTTTGCTGCTGGTGCTTACCAGTATTTTTACCCGTGATGGTCAGGCAGAGGGGCTGGGCGCCCTTTTATGGACAAATATTGTCTCGCTGGCCAGAAATCCGCTCCTGTTATCTGTTTTGGTCGCGGTTGCCTTTTCTGCCAGCGGGTTAAATTTGCCAACCATGCCGGATATTTTCCTGAAATTTTTGGCAGGGGCGGCTGCCCCCACGGCTTTGTTTGCCCTGGGGATTACACTGGTCGGCCAGCCCCTGCGCGAGGCATGGGCTGAGTTAAGCCTGCTGGTATTGATGAAGTTGCTGCTGCACCCATTACTGATTATCGCGGTATTTTTGCACGCCCATTTATCCGGCAATGGCGCGATTGATATTTTGTGGATAAAGGTAGCGGTTTTATTTACCTGTTTGCCGATCGCCGCCAATGCCTTTGCGATGAGCGAATATTACGGCGTCTATAGCGGGCGCTCGGCCACCGCCATCATGGTGACAACCTTGCTGGCCAGCGTCACGGTTCCAGCCTTTTTATATTTGATTACGGTGATTTTCGGCGCATAAAAAAGGCGCTGTTGCCAGCGCCTTTTTTTTTATCATTCCGAATAAAAGGCTTTAACGCCTTGCCGTCAGCTTTGCAACCAGCTTCCACATAAAAGGAACAGATACAGCTGCGATAACCAGCTTCAGGATATCGCCATAAATAAAAGGTATCAGACCAAACTGGACAGCCTTGTCAAAACCGATAAGCTGGCTCAGCCAGGTAATCCCCAGCGAATAGATAATCGCTGTGCCGATAACCATCGCCGCAGCGGTGGTTTGCCAGTTGCGTGTCCAGCCTCTGTCTGCCAGTACGCCCAGCACCACACCTGCCGTTAAAAATCCGGCCAGATAACCGCCTGTCGGCCCTGCCATATAAACAAAACCTGCCCCGCCGGCAAATACAGGTGCGCCTAAAAATCCGGCCAGCAGATAGCTGACCAGGGTCGAGGTGCCCAGCTTGCTGCCATAGGCCATGGCGATTACCATTACTGCCAATGTCTGCATGGTAACAGGGACAGGATAAAACGGCACCTGAATACGTGCAGATACGGCCAAAATCCCGACACCCGCTGCCACAAGCACAAGAGACATAAATAATTCGCCCAGCCAGCCATTAGCTATATGGCGTGAGATTTGCCCGGCCATCGCTGGCGCAGGGGCGCTAAGGGTAAACGCAGAACGTTGCAACATTTTTCATCTCCTTTATCGGACAGCGCGGGCGCACCTTAAGAAAAAAATAGCGCGCTTGTTTTAAAGCTATAGCCAATTAATAATCGCAATTCTGGATTATTGCCAGTATAAAGGGGCAGTTTTATAGGCAAATTACAGATATATTTTGCACATAACACCCCAACGGACAGAAACCGACGGTCTTTATCCAGGGCCGGCATAAAAGGATAGTGACGTGTTAGAGCGCTTTTTCAAATTAAAAGAACATAAAACCTCTATAGCAACAGAACTCTCTGCTGGCTTAAGCACCTTTTTGACCATGTCCTTTATCATCGCGGTTAATCCGGGCATCCTCTCGGAAGCAGGGATAGATTTTGCCGCCGGCTTTATTGCCACTATACTGGCCACCATCCTGGGTACGCTCATCATGGGTCTGTATGCCAGATGGCCAGTGGCGGTTGCACCTGGTATGGGGCTTAATGCCTATTTTGCCTTTGTGGTTGTTCTGGGCTATGGCTTGAGCTGGCAACAGGCGCTAACAGCTGTCTTTGTCTCATCGCTGGCGTTTTTTCTGTTTTCCATCACCCGTATTCGCAGCTGGCTGATCCTGTCCATTCCAGCGGAAATGCAGATTGCCATTACCGCAGGGATTGGCCTGTTTTTAGCCATGATAGGGCTGCAAGGGGCGGGGTTGATAATTGATAATCCGGATACGCTGGTCGGGTTGGGCCAGCTGAATAATCCGCAAACCATGCTGGCACTTGCCGGGCTTGTTTTGATGGCCGCGCTGGATAAGCTGGGCATCAAGGGCAGTATTTTAATCACCATTTTGGGTCTGTCAGCCTTTGGCTGGCTTACCGGCCTTGCCAGCTTTAACGGGATAGTTTCCAGCCCGCCTATGGCCAGTGCGGCTTTTTCACTGGATTTTTCGGCTCTGACGACCACTGCCTTTTTATCAGTGGTGTTTGTGATGTTCTTTGTCGATTTCTTTGATACTACCGGCACATTAACCGCCATTGCAGAACCGGCTGGTCTGAAAGAAAAAGAGGGCAAAATTAAAAATCTGGACAAGGCGGTTCTGGCCGATACATCTGCCAGTATTTTTGGCAGTCTGCTTGGCACTTCGAACATGACCACTTATCTGGAAAGTGCGGCCGGGCTGCGGGCTGGCGGGCGCACCGGGCTGGTAGCGGTAACTGTAGCGGTATTATTTGCGGCCTGTTTATTTTTTGAGCCACTTTTTTCCTCTATCCCGGGCTTTGCAACCGCCCCTGCCCTGATATATGTGGCTATCGGGTTTTTTGGCGGATTGCGCCAGATAGACTGGGCAGATATGTCGGTTGCCCTGCCAGTGGTGCTAACAGTATTTCTGATGCCGCTTACCTTTTCGATTGCGGCCGGTATCAGTGTCGGGTTCCTTACCTATGTCGCTGTTCGCATTTTAAGCGGACGCTCGAGCACCCTTAGCCCGGGCATTATGATGATTACCAGCTTTGGCCTGATTTGGATTGTGCTGCAATATGCGGTATGAAAAAACCAGTAGCGGCAATTTTACTGAAACACAGGTCACAAAGTCATGCAGCCAGCCGAAGATATGACAGCGATATCCAAAATAGATGCCCATCCTATTTTTTCCTTTGCGGATGGGGAAATGGGGCCAGTGGCAAATTCCTTTATTCGGGCAATGGAAAAGGTGACCGGCCAACCAAAGATTAAAAAAATCTATTTTGATTATGTCGATGATGAGCGGCCGCGCGAGCTGTTCTGGTCAGATGCGCTGGAACGCCTGAATATCACCTATAATGTCACAAAAGAGGGCGCTATCGATATCCCCGAAACAGGGCGGCTATTGGTAATAGCCAACCATCCTTTCGGAGTAATTGACGGGCTGATTTTATGTTCGATAATTGGCAAGGTGCGCCAGGATTACAAGATTATCACCCATCAGGTATTACGCCAGGCCCCGGCGGTAAAAGATAAAATTCTGCCTATTGATTTTTCTGAAACAGAAACCGCCCTTCAGACCAATCTGGCGACCCGGCGCGCCGCACAACAGCATTTAAAAGAAGATGGGGTGGTGATTATTTTCCCGGCTGGCGGCATCTCGCTTGCGCCTAATTTTATTGGCCCTGCCTTTGATTCGGAATGGAAAACCTTTGCTGCCAAGCTGGCACAAACCAAAGATACCACCACCCTTCCATTTTATTTTAATGGTCGTAATTCTGTGATTTACCAGATGGCGCGCCGGTTGTCGGTGACGCTGGGCTATTCCTTGATGTTTCGGGAAATCTGTAAACAGATGAATGGCTGTGTGGATGTCACCTTTCGTGCGCCCATTCATGCCTCGGCGCTGGCGGCTTTTCCCAACCGTACCGAAATTACCAATTTTCTGCGCCAGCGCACCTATGGCGCATCCGATACCGATTTGACGGCCAGCAGGCAGGAAAGCATCTCTTCCAGATAGTGATTTCCCGCAAGGATAGCATAGGCAGCTTGCCGGTTATCGGCGGGGTGTATTTCCACCATTTCAGCATCTGCTTTATTGGAGGTGCCGACCTGTTTATCAGGTGCCATCGCCAGCCCATTCAGCGGCCAATACAAGCCAGAAGAGCGGGCAAAATCCACTTGCCCAATAGGCCAGACAGATAGCCTGTCGCCTATCTTCATTGCCATTTTAAAATGGCCAGAGGTGACATGCAGCACATCATCACTGCCCACCAGCATCACCCGATGCTGGCGTGAATATCTGGCCAGAACGCTAAGGGCGGCCAGGCTATGATCGAGGCGTTTGCCCAAAAACCCGAAGCCCAGAATGGCCGGGGCGCGGATATGGCGCAGGGCTTTTTCAAGATCGGTGCTATCCTGCTCTGCCAGCGGATGTACCCGCATCCTTGTCCGGGCATCGATTAAATCTTCTGCGGCGACCGAATCCATATCCCCGATAAGCAGATCCGGGGTAATGCCTGCCACACGGCATCCGTAATAGCCACCATCCACGGCCACCACCGGGCCAAGCGGGGCAAATTTCGCCAGCAAGGCAGTATCATACGCCCCATTGCCGACCAGAATAAGCGGCCGTGTCAGCTCATCTATCAATGGGGTAGGCGTATCTGTGTTCATACCTTCCAAAATAGCCAAAGCCTGTCACCCGGACAAGCTTTGGATTCTTGCAGTTAAGGAAGGTTAAAGATGAATGGCGTTTTAATTCTCCCTAAAGGCAACCGAGGTCGCTTTATTAATCGGGGTTAGAATATAATCCAGAACAGTACGCTTGCCGCCAATAATATCCACTACCACGGTCATGCCGGGAATAATTTCAGCTGACTGGCCTGTCTTTGTAAAGACCGGATCAGGCACCGTGATAATGGTTTCATAAAAAGGTGGCTGGCCTTCGCGCTCGGTTGTATTGCTGGCCACATTTTGCACCACCCCTGCCAGACTGCCATAGCGCGACACATCATAAGCCGACAGCGATATCCGTGCCTCTTGCCCCAGATAGACATCCGCCACATTTTCGGGGCGCAGATTTGCTCTTATGGTCAGCCCCAGCTCTTCGGGGACAATTTCTGCCAATACGGAACCTGCTTGTACAACCGCGCCTTCTGTCTTCAGATGCAGGGCAGACACTGTGCCATCTTGCGGGGCGCGGATTTCAGCATAGGCCACCTGTCCGGCAAGCGAGGCTTTGCGGGCGCGTGCCTGTGCCAGACGGGTTTGGGCATCTATCAGCCTGGAGCTGGCATCGGCACGGTAATTTTCCTGAGCAGAGGTAATGCGTTTCTGGCGTGTCGATAGCTCCGAGCGCATCGCGGTCACTGCCAGCCTGGCCAGCTCTGCCCGCCCTTCTGCTTCCTGTAAATTGCGCCGTGCCTCTATCAGCTTGATGCGCGGCTCGTGGCCTGCCTCTACCAGAGGGGCGACCATTTCATATTGTTCTTTATGGATGCCTGCCTGGCTCAGGGCAAAGCTGGCTTCTGCCTTGCGCTCTTCAATATTATGTTTTAGCGATTGCACCTCTTGTTGCAGCACATCCATCTCGCCCTGTAATGCGCGCAGGCGTTGCTGGAATAATGCCTGTTCTGCGGCTACTTCATCCGGTGCCTGGCGGATAAGATTTTCTGGAAAAACAAGCTCTGTTCGGCCGGCCGCCTCTGCTTCCAGACGGATGGTTGAGATAAGCGCACTGGTCAGGACAATTTCATTATCATTATAATCAGCCTGTACATCCTTATCTTCCATTTTGAACATCACATCGCCCTGGCGCACCTCACTGCCCAGCACAACACCAATTTCGGTAATAAGACCTGGCAAGCGTGCCTGCACAATCTGGACATCCGAAGGCGGGATTATCACCCCTTCTGCGCGTACCTGCTTATCCAGCTCTGCGGTACTTGCCCAAAATACGGCAATGGCAAAAAAGGCCAGTATAAGGATAAACAGGAGCTGGCTGCGAAACATACCGCCTTCCTCGCTATCCACCTCTTTTTGGGTATGCTTTGGTTTTGGCGGCGGCGGCGGCGGCGGTGTTTGCTGTCCGGCAACCATGCCGGTGATATTTGGTGCAGATGGCTCTGCCTTTGCCTCGGGCTGTTCTGCCATTGCCTTTTTATCGCTTTTTGCTGTTTTGTCTGTTTTGGCGTTTTTAGGGGTTTTTGGTGCTTTGGTCATGACCGCGCATCTCCTTGTAATTTGGCTAACACATCATCTCGCGGGCCGGAAATCACAATCCGCCCCTTATCCATGACAACCGCCTTATTGGCTATTTGCAGCATTGCCCCCCTGTGGGTGGCAAAAATGCAGGTGATATCTTTGGTGGCTTCGGCCAGCTTTTGTACCAGTGCGGCCTCGCTTGCATTATCCAGCGGGGCGGTAGGTTCATCCATGATCAGAATATTGGGCTTGCTGATAAGGGCCCGGCTGATGGCCAGTGCCTGGCGCATCCCGACAGACAGCTCCTGCCCCCTTTCCGATAAGGGAAAATCAAATCCGCCTGGCAACATACCGATAAAGGCATCTGCTCCGGTTAATTTGGCTGCCTCGATCAGCTCTTCATCCGAGGCATCGGGATTGCCCATCAACAGATTATCGCGAATGGTACCGGAAAACAGCACCGGGTTTTGCATCACCACGCCCACATTGGCACGCACATCTGCTACCCGTAATTGACGGATATCGGCATTATCCAGCAGGATTAATCCCTTATCCGGGGGGTATAGACCACAGATCAGGCGCAACAAGGTGGTTTTCCCGCAGCCGATACGCCCCAGAATAGCAACATTATCGCCTGCCTCTATTTTCAGGCTGATATTATCCAGGCTCGGCTCTGGCTGGTCTTCATAGGAAAAGGTAACGGTTTTTAGCTCGATATCCCCTTTCAGCTCCGGGCGGGCAACCATATCCTGACGCCGTTGCTCATCGGTAGTGACATTCAGCACTTCATCCAGACCGCGATAGGCAGAGATGGCCTGGTTCATCCGCCCCAACAGGCCGGTAATCTGGCCAAGCGGTGCCATGGTACGGCCGGATAAAATCACGCAGGCTATCAGCTGACCCATGGTCAGCCCCCCGTCAGCGATCAAAAACACGCCATAAACAACAATGCCGATCTGGCTCATCTGCTGGCCAAGCTGGGCAAAATAGGTTGCCAGCTGGCTGACCATCTTGGTCTTTGAAGAAGACTGGCCTTGATGCTGTACCGAATTCAGCCACCTGTCGCGCAGCATACTATTGCCTTGCGTGGTCTTTACTGTTTCCAGTGCAGATATCATTTCCACCAGCACAGCCTGTTTGGATTTACCTTCCTGCGAGGCCGCTTCGGTCATCCGCCGGATAATAGGCTGCAGGATAAAGCTGAATAAAATCACCATCGGCACTATCATGGCTGGCACCGCCGCGATGGGCCCGCCTATCCAGTAAATCACGACCAAAAATAAAAAGATAAATGGCAGGTCAGCAAAGACAGTAAAACTGGCAGATCCGATAACATCTTTCAGGCTGTCAAAATCGCGTACCGTGCTGGCCAGCCCGCCGGTAGATTTCCGGTTCAGGCTGGTATCATGGCGCGAGATGCGATCAAATAATTCGGTGGAGACAATCCTGTCCACCCGCAGGCTGGCTCTATCCACAAAATTGCCGCGAATAATCTTCATGACAAAATCAAAGGCCACCACCACCAGAATAATCACCGTCAATACCATCAGCGATTCTGTGGCATTGTTCGGGATCACCCGGTCATAGACCGTCATAATGTATAAAGAAGAGGCCAGGGCAAAAATATTGATCAGGAAGGAGGCCATAATGACCTGAAAATATACCCCCCGATTATTCAGGATTGGGCCAAAAAACCAGTGTTCTTTTCGCAATACAGATAAACTTAACATGTCCCATCTCCAACAGTCATATTCAAATATCGATTTAACTCATCAAGCTGGTGCAAATTATTGGCACGCAGCAATTCCAGTGTGGCCTGATTATTCATCAGCCGCTCTTTGGTCGAGCGGCGTTCAAGCAGGGCTTCGGCAATAGTGATGCGTTGCACATCGGCCGTTGCGGCCAGCGCCAGCAAGCTCTCCAGCCTTTCTGCGCCTGCCCTGGCACGTTCGTCCAAATCGCGCATCAGGGAAATGGTGTCATTATATTGCTGAAGAATATCGACCAGCTCATTTTCCACATCCTGCAATTGGCGGCGTTTATCCTGTCCCAGTTCACGCAATCGCCACGAGGCTTCGGAAAGACGTGCCTGATTACTGCCGCCATCATAAAGCGGCATGGATAAAGATAGCCGCCCCAACACCTCATATTCGCTTTCAAAATCGGCAATATCAAAAAGGGTACTGTCGATATTCAAATCCAGAACGGGCAGCAATTCTGCGTCTATGGCCTCGATATCATGTACCGATTGGCGCACTTGCAATTCTATTGCCTGAACAGATTTCAGCGTCTCAATCGGCTTGGACAGCAAAGCAGCGGGACGGACAGCCAAAAACTGATCCAGCAAGGCCAGTGCCTCTTCTTCGGATAGCCGGAAGCGGGTCTGTAATTCTTCTCTTGTCTGGCGCAGATTATTTTCTGCCTCTTTTAACGCGATTTCCGCATCCAGTAATAACAGCCTGGCACGCCGCACATCTGCCAGACGCACAAACCCCGCCTCCCCCTGCGCCTCGATAGCCTCTATATGGGGGGTAAGTTCATCAACAGTCTGCTGATTAAGGCTGAGGACTTCGCTAAAGAGATGGAGGCGAATAGACAAGGTCAATAATTGCAAGAGCTGTTCGGATAAATTGAGATCCAGCCGCAATCTTTCTGTTTCATGGGCCAGCTGTTCGGAGCGAATCCGGTTATCGGTAACATGCCAGTCCCATATTTTATGACGCAGATTAACCTCGACATCATAGACATTCAGCTCACGCTCGGAAACGCCTCTGGCTTCGGCACTATCCTTATCGGTATTATTCGAGGATTTATAATGTCCGAATAATTGGCGCTGCGGTATTATTCGAGGATTTATAATGTCCGAATAATTGGCGCTGACCGGAAATAGAGCCGGAGATTTGCGGGCGTGCCTCTGCCCTGTTCAACCCCAGACGATATAATGCCTGACAGGTACGCGCGCGCCCTGCCTGCATCGCCGGATGGTCAAACAGGCTACGCTGTACCGCCACCGAGACAGCAATCGGCCGGGCAATCACCGCCCCCTGACGGACTGTCAATCCAAACGGGCTGGCAGCATCTGTATTCGCTTGTGTATTTTGGGCGGCGGTGCTGGTCATAAACAGCCCCGTTAACAGACCCATAAAAATGACCGATACAATTAAACGCGGTATCTGTGATAGATGCCAAACAAGGATCGCCAGACTATTTTGTAAAAAATAGAGCAGCAATAACGGGCTTCGATACATAAAAAGACTCCTGCAAGAAACTTGATTCAGGCAGGCAGTGTAGGCACAATAATCCTAACATTCGGTAAACAGACCCGGAAAAAAGTGAAATTTCTTCGTTCCGGGGCTAAAAATTAATAGTTTATTCATCTTTCGTTCATAATTTGGTTGCTAATCATGTTTGATTTGGTTTTGCACCAGCCACAGATTCCCCCCAACACGGGAAACATTATTCGGCTATGCGCAAATTCAGGGGCAAATTTGCACCTGATCGAACCGTTGGGTTTTCGGCTGGATGAAAAATCCTGCCGGCGGGCGGGGCTGGATTACAAAGAGCTGGCAAACGTAAAAAGCTGGCCGGATTTTGATACGTATAAACACCAGAAAAAGAGCGGCAAAATTTGGCTGGTCACAAAATTTGGCGAAAGCTGTTATAGCGAAAACGCCTATCAGCTGGAAGACAGCTTTGTCTTTGGCGCAGAACAGCATGGCCTGCCCCCGCATATTATGGCTTCGGTACCGCCCGAACACAGGCTGGCCTTGCCGATGCGTAGCGGCCAGCGCAGCCTCAACCTGTCCAATGCTGTAGCGGTTATCCTGTATGAGGCCTGGCGGCAACAGGATTTTATCGGGAGCGCACGCCGCCCCTAAATAGCCGAACAGCAAAATAGCCCGATAAATATATGGGGCGTTCACCTAAAAAGGCGGCTTTGTAACATAACTGTCACATTTTTGTAATATTGATGTCACCAATGCGGACAATAGTAAGGCATCTAAAAAAACTGCCTATTGGAGAGTTCCATGAAGAAATTACTGTTAACCCTTGCCGCTGCATTGCTGGTATCTGGTGCAGCCTCAGCGCGCGACCAGCTTAGCCTTGCAGGTTCATCCACTGTTCTGCCTTTTGCGACCATCATTGCCGAAGAAATGGGCAAGAACCCCAATTTCAAGACCCCTGTTGTCGAATCAGGCGGCTCTTCTGTAGGTAAAAAGGGCGTATGTGACGGCATTGGCACAGAATTTATCGATATCGGTAATGCGTCTTCGCGGATGAAGCCAGCCGAGCTGGAATATTGTGACAAAAATGGCGTGACGCTGACCGAGATCAAAGTGGGCTATGACGGTATCGCGGTGGCCAACTCGCTGCAAGGGGCGGTTCTGGAAATTTCCAAAGCAGACCTTGGCAAAGCCCTGACTATCGAAGTGCCGGCGTGTGATGCCATACCGGGGCGTACCGATAATTGTGATGAATGGATACCTAACCCGTTCAAGAAATGGAGCGATATCAACCCGGCCTATCCCGATATTGATATCCGCGTTTATGGCCCGCCAACAACTTCCGGCACCCGCGCCTCTTTTGCTGAAATAGTGAACGAAAAAGCCTATTGCGGCGGTAATAAAATTGCCAAGGCAGCTTCGGCAGCACGCGGCGATAAAAAGGGCAAAAAATGCCGCGCAATGCGCACGGATGGCGCCTATGTAGAAGCAGGCGAGCAGGATAATCTGATTGTTCAAAAGCTGCAGGAAGATAAAGATGCCTATGGTCTTTTCGGGTTTTCCTATCTGGATCAGAACCGCGACACACTGCAAAGCGCCGTGGTCGATGGTACACCCGCAGATTTTGACCTGATCGCCAGCGGCGATTATGCCATCTCGCGGGCCTTATGGTTCTATGTAAAGCATGAACATATGAATGTTATTCCGGGTATTGCTGAATATTTAAATGAATGGACCAAACATTGGGATGAGGAAGGTCTGCTGGCAGATGCCGGTATGGTTGCAATGCCGCAAGAAGAGCGTGCAGCCTATGCCAAAGCCATGGTTGAGCTGCCAAAGTTGACAGCTGATATACTAAAGAAGTAATGACATTCTGAACCATTTATGCGTGTTGCATTTTTAAAGGTGCGACACGCTTTTTCTTAACTGGTGGACGATAATGCAAAATTTTCAATTGATCGCTGTTTGTCTTTGCATCGCCACCATCGCCTATTTTTACGGGCGGGCGCGCATAGTAAAGCAAGCGAATATCGCCCAAAGCCGCCCGAACTCTCTGCCTGTTTTTTATGGTCTTTTTCCTGCCCTTCTTGGCCTGATTATCCCTGTGATTATCATCGCTATCTGGCTGCTAAGCGAGAGTATCATAATGGATATGATGCTGCTAAACGCCTTGCCGGATACCCTGACCCTGTCAGAGGAATTTTCCGCTTCTGTCGCGCTGGCCCAGATTTATAATCTGGCAGATGGCATTTCAGTTGGCGAGGTTGAGGGATGGGTAAAACAGGGCGCTGCCCAATTTATCGCCTGGAAATCCTCTTCCAATATGATGATGAGTATGGCCGCCATTGCCAGCTCATTGCTGTGCAGCCTCTATGGTATTCGGCTGATAGGCTTGAATTTTAGAGCCAGAAATGCGGTAGAGCGGATTATTTATCTTGGCCTCATTGCCTGTTCCATTGTTGCGATTTTCACCACAATCGGCATTGTTTTTTCGGTGATTTTTGAATCTATCCGGTTTTTCCGCCTGATCCCGCCGCTTGAATTTTTAACCGGTCTGACCTGGAACCCTGAATTTGAAGGGGCGGCACGGGCAGGCTCGGGTCAGGGCGGCGTTGCGGCCTATGGCTCTATTCCGCTTTTTGTCGGAACATTTTTAATCTCGATTATCGCGCTGACCGTGGCGATACCGATTGGCCTGTTATCGGCTATTTACCTGTCCGAATATGCCAGCAAATCCACCCGCTCTATTGTCAAACCTGCTCTGGAAATTCTGGCCGGTGTACCCACGGTTGTTTATGGATTTTTTGCTGCCCTGACCATCGCGCCCCTATTCAAGGGGGCAGGCGAGGCAATCGGCCTGAGCGTGGCATCTGAATCAGCGTTGGCTGCCGGTTTTGTGATGGGGATTATGATCATTCCCTTTATCTCCTCTCTTTCGGATGATGTGATTAATTCTGTGCCGCAATCCTTGCGTGATGCGGCCTTTGGGCTGGGTTCAACCAAGAGCGAGGCGGTTAAAAATGTGGTATTACCTGCTGCCCTGTCCGGCATTGTTGCCAGTATTATTCTGGCTGTATCGCGCGCGGTGGGCGAGACGATGATTGTGGTAATGGCCGCCGGGCTGGCCGCGAATTTGTCGGTAAATCCACTGGATGCGGTAACCACTGTGACCGCCCAGATTGTGACGATACTGGTAGGCGATCAGGAATTTGAATCGGCCAAAACGCTTTCTGCCTTTGCCCTTGCACTGACCCTGATTGTTATCACCCTCAGCCTTAATTTTGTTGCCCTGCGCATCGTGAAAAAATACCGAGAGCAATATGATTGAGAAAACCGAAGCGCAGAAAAGAACAGAAAGCTTGTTGCTGGCCGGGCTGAAAAGCCGGCGGGCCAGGGAAAGGCGATTTGTCTGGCTGGGGCGCGGGGCGATTGCCATTGCCCTATTTTTTCTGGCTACCCTGTTTATTTCCATTGGCACAAAGGGCATTCCCGGCTTTTTCCAATATTATGTCACGCTGGAAGTATCGCTGGATCGCGACCGGCTTGATCCGGCTGGCGATTTATCCGACCAGTCCTTTTTTGATGGCGAGGCAAAAAAGCTGGTCAATGAAGCTATCTATGCAGAATTGGGCGTAACAGGCCGCAAGCCCAAAAAAGCCGCACGCAGTCTGCTATCCAATGGCTCGGATGTGCGGCTGGTGGAATTTGTAAAGGAAAATCCGCAATTGCTGAACAGTGCTCACCGCGTCAAGCTGGCACTGGATGATGATGCCGATAGCTATCTGCGCGGCTTTATCAGCAAGGATACACCGGAAAAATTGCGCCGCATTAATGATCAGCAAATCGCCTTTCTGGAAGCCTTGCAGGAAAAAGGTCTGATCACGCGCGAGATATCGGATTATCTGTTTTTTGGCAGTGCCTCGCGCAATGCAGAAATGGCCGGTATCAAAGGGGCGTTTTTTGGCTCTATGCTGACCTTGTTTATTTGTTTTATCATCGCCTTTCCGCTGGGGGTGGCGACAGCGATTTATCTGGAAGTATTTGCGCCGAAGAATAAATTTACCGAGATTATCGAGGTGAATATCAATAATCTGGCGGCGGTGCCATCGGTGGTCTTTGGTATTTTGGGTCTGGCGATTTTTATCAATCTGTTTGGCATGCCGCGCTCGGTACCGCTGGTAGGCGGGATTGTGCTGGCATTGATGACATTGCCAACCATTATTATCTCCTCGCGTGCCTCTCTTCGGGCGGTACCGCCCAGCATCCGTGATGGCGCATTAGGGATTGGCGCTTCTGAAATGCAGGCGACCTTTCACCATGTTGTACCGCTGGCTATCCCTGGTATGCTCACCGGCTCTATCATTGGTATGGCTCAGGCACTGGGCGAGACAGCCCCGCTTTTGATGATAGGTATGGTCGCATTTATTGTTGATATTCCAAATTCGGTTCTGGATCCGGGTACTGTCCTGCCGGTACAGATTTTTATGTGGGCTGATTTTGCAGAACGAATGTTTATCCAGAAGACCAGCTCTGCCATTATCATTTTGCTGGCCTTTCTGATTGTTATGAACGGCGTGGCCATTTTCATTCGGCGCAAGCTAGAGCGGCGCTGGTAGCCAAGAGATAGAGGAAAAACATTATGGCACCAAATAACACTGCGGCCACATCGCAGATTGACCCGGTTGTTGTCTGTAAAAATGTGAATGTTTTTTATGGCGATAAACAGGCTATCAACGATATCTCGCTGGATATTATGCCAAAGACCATCACCGCTTTTATCGGCCCTTCCGGTTGTGGTAAATCCACCTTTTTGCGCACCCTGAACCGGATGAATGACACCATAGATGGCTGCCGCGTAGAGGGCGAGATTTTAATAGATGATACCAATATCTATCACCCCGATATTGATGTTGTACCGCTTCGCGCCCGTGTGGGCATGGTGTTTCAAAAGCCGAACCCCTTTCCAAAATCCATTTTTGATAATGTGGCCTATGGCCCGAAAATTCACGGGCTGGCCAGAACCAATGCCGAGCTGGCTGATATTGTGGAAAATGCCTTGCGCGGCTCTGGTCTGTGGGATGAGGTCAAAGACCGCCTCGACCAGCCAGGCACAGGCCTGTCAGGCGGCCAGCAACAGCGTTTATGCATCGCCCGCACCATCGCGGTTGCGCCGGAAATCATTCTGATGGATGAGCCCTGCTCTGCCCTTGACCCCATCGCAACGGCAAAAATTGAAGCATTGATGACAGATCTGGCAAAAGACTTTACAATTATTATTGTTACTCACTCCATGCAACAGGCTGCGCGGGTTTCCAAGAAAACAGCGTTTTTTCATCTTGGCGACCTGATCGAATATGATAGTACCGAAACGATTTTTACCAACCCGGCCGACAGCAAGACACAAGACTACATCACTGGCCGCTTTGGATAGGAGCATAGATTTATGGTAAATGACCATATTTTAAGAACGTATGATGAGGAGCTTACCAACCTGCAAATCCTCACCACAAAAATGGGCAATGAATGCTGTGATATGATCCGTCAGGCGGTTTCTTCGGTTATTGATAATGACCGGGCGATAGCCAAACAGGTAATTTCCCGCGATAAGATGGTGAATGCATTAAATGCCGAAATTGCTATCCAGTCCCAGAATGTTATTGCCTTGCGCTCGCCTATGGCAAATGATTTGCGCCTTATCCTGACCACCTATCAAAATTCTCTGAATTTGGAACGCACAGGTGATTTGGCTAAAAATATCGCCAAGATTGTGGCAAAGAACGACCTGCTCTTTGACCACAAGGTGCGTGGCCATCTGGAAAAGCTCTCGGAAGCGGTTTTGCAAAATCTGACCGATGTCATCACCGCCTTTAACGAGATGGATACAAAAAAAGCCAGTGCGATTTATGATGCGGACGAGCTGGTCGATGACCTGCATAATAGTTTTTCTTCAACCCTGATGACCAATTTAAAAGCAGAAGAGGCAAGTGTTGAGACAATGATGCATCTGTTATTTGTCAGCCGCCATCTGGAGCGGATTGGCGATCATGCCAAAAATATAGCCGAGGCCACCATTTATGCGGCTACCGGCAAAATGAACCAATTTGATGAATTGGAAGACCGGTATTTTGAGGAGCTAACTGTATCATGAGTAAATCCCCTTTGGATAAAGACCTGTTTGCCATTGGCCTGGAAAAGCGCAAGGCCACCCTTGGCGCAGAATATGTTTCTGCCTCTCTGGAAAACGCAGATGAGCTAAGTCGTCCGTTTCAGGAAGCGATGACCGCCTGGTGCTGGGGCTTTGGCTGGGGCGATGATACCATTGATGAGAAAACCCGTTCGATGATGAACCTCACCATGATAGGCGCACTTGGCAAGATGAAAGAATGGGAATTGCATTGTAATGGTGCGATTAATAATGGCTGTTCCATGGCTGAAATTCGCGCCATTATTCATATTGTCGCCATCTATTGCGGGGTACCGCAATCGCTGGAATGTATGCGCGTTGCCCGCAAGGTTCTGGAAGAGCGCGGAATGCTCTAGCCCCAAAGCGCCTTCCAGCCTGATAGTTTTTTTTCTCTTTGGAATTAGAGACCTTTAAAAGACAGGCAAGGGGCCATGCGCGCCCACATCCAGCCGCCAGACAAAGCCGCTATGGCCTTCTGCTGGAAACAGCTGGCGCACCATCGGATCATGGCCTGGCACAACCAGCGAGATATCCGATGCCAGCGCGGTTATCCTATCAAAGCCTTTCAGCATTTGTTCGATATCTACCACAATCGGGAAAGGTTTGCGGGTCATAAAATTCTCATAATAATGGGTGGCATCCGATGCCAGACACAGCCAGCCTGAAGCGGTTTTTACCCGCACCGCCTGCAACCCCTTTGAATGGCCGCCAACACAATGGACACTGACCCCATCGGCAACCTGGCCATCCCCGTCAAAAAATTCTACCCGCCCGGAATATAACGCTTGTACCGCATGGCAAATATGGCTGCCGGTAAAAGGCATCCTTAGCACATCACTGCACATACAAGGGCCGGTCGCATAGGCCATTTCGGCTGCTTGCAGATAAAAACGGGCATTTGGAAAATCTGCCAGCGTGCCCGCATGATCATAATGCAGGTGGGTAATAATCACCTTTGTGATGGCGTCTGCGGCAAGCCCCAGCGCTTCAATAGCTTTGGCCGGGCGGTGATGAATGGGACGGCTGCGCATATCACCTTCTGCCTCGTCATAGCCGGTATCCACCAAAATCACTTCTGTCCCGCAGCGCAAAACCCAGACAAAATAATCCATTGGATGATCGGTGTCATGGTCAGTGGCAAACATAAAGCTGTCATTGCGGGTTCTATCCTGTCTATCGGCATATTTAACCGCGTAAACTTCCCATAATTTTTCGCTCATTTATTTCTTCTCCTCTTTCTCTTCGGAATAGCTGAAATGCTGGATAATTTCTGCAAAGGCCTCGCCCGTATCGACATCCATAAAAGCGTGCGGGTCTGGCCAGTGCAGCTGCTGAATACAGGCAGGGTAATCTGCCAGAATTTGCCGCCCGCCCTGATCGCCTGAAAGCTCCGTTAAATCAGCAAAAAATGCGCGGCTCCAAATCACCGGATTGCCGCGACGAACCATTTCCGAATTTCCCTCGATTTGATAGGTTGGCAAGGTGATTTGCGGCAAGCCTGTCCCGGATTTGGCCAGATGCTGTTTGGCCAGGGCGGTCAGCAGGGCAGGGTTTATCAGAGGCATATCCCCAAGGGCTATCAGCACATCACTTACCCCTTCGGGCAAAACAGATATCGCCTGTACAACCGAGCTGGCCTGCCCGCTGGCATAATCCGGATTATGCACAAAGGTAACCTGCAGCCCGTTCAGGCTGTTTTGCACCTGTTCTGGCTGATGGCCTGTCACCACATAAACGTCGCCCAGCCCGGCCTGACAAAGGGCTTCGGCTGCATAACGGACAACCGGCTTTCCCCTGATTTCCATCAACAGCTTATTTGTTCCGCCCATGCGCCGCGACTGTCCGGCCGCCAACAGGATACAGGCCATTTTTTGCGGTGTTTCTGCTTTTTGACGGGACTGCTTTTCTGCCTGGATACGCGGCATGGGACGGCTGGCAATCTCGCTCAGTAATCCGCCTGCTGCCAGATCTGCCAGCGTTTCGCGGTCAAGCGGAATGGCGGCCAGCAATAGCTGTAATACCCAGTCAAAGCCGTTTAATTTGGGCGAGCGCGCACAGCCCGGCATACCAATGACCGGCACTCCGCCTATTGCGGCCGTCATCAGCATATTTCCCGGATCAACCGCCAGACCCAGCTGGTCAATCTGTCCGCCAAGCTGGCAGATAGCCGCCGGTATAACATCCTGCCTGTCAACAATCGCACTGCCGCCGCAAATCAGCAGCATCTCCGCGCCCTGTTTTATGGCAGTTTCTATCTGGCGGGCCAGCGCATCTGTTTCATGGGCAGATTGCAGGCTGGAAATCAGCTGCGATCCCAGCGCTTGCAGACGGTTTCGGGTAACCGTTTCAGTTGCCTGATAAACCTTGTCGGGCAGGGCGTGACCATAGGTCTGGATAAGGGCGGCTCTTTTTGATGCCAGGGCGTGAAAGGTAAAAAGCGGGGCATCGCCAAGGGCGTGTAGCAATTTTGCCACCACATCGCGGTGCAGAAAAAACGGAATAACTTTCAAGGTTGCGATAAATTGCCCGGCCGAGAGAAGCTGGTTATGCGCTGGCAAGCTAAGCCCGACCCCCTCATGCACCATATTAAAGGCACGCAGCTGGTTTCGCTCATAGCGAATAAGGCCTGTCTTCCGGGTTTTAAAATTCACCCGTCCCGTTGCCGCGATACTGACCTCTATATCCTCTGCTGCCAGCCCTTCTGCCAGTTTTTGCGCGATCTGGCTGGCGACTTCATCTTCGGATCTGTCGCCTTTTTCAGGCATGGCACAGACCAGCGATGTCACCCCCTCGCGCCGCAAAGCCTCTATCAGCCCTGCATCCAGCACGCGGCCCTTGGCAATGCGTTTTCCGTCCAGCTTGCGGCTATGGGCAAGTACCGCCCCAAGACATTCATCTATATCAAACTCTGCAAATATCATGGGCGGCTATCTTGTTCTCTAGCCGCCTTTGGCGTGGCCAGCTGTCTGCGCCATGCCGCTATCAGCTCTGCCAGAATAGAAACCGCAATTTCAGCTGGTGATTTTGCCCCTATATCCAAACCTGCCGGCCCGCTTATTCGGGCAATCCGGTCAGCGCTTATCCCCTTTTCTGCCAGCCTTTTTGTGCGGCTGGCATGGGTGCGTGTACTGCCCAGACAGGCCAGATAAAACATATCCGAGGACAGGGCGAGCAAAAGTGCATCATCATCAATTTTCGGATCATGGGTAAGGGTGACAAGCGCGGTTGTGCTATCAAGGCTCAGCTCTGGCATTATATCCGATGGCCAGCTGGCAAATAAGCCCACATTCGGCGCAAAGCGCTGATCAGTGGCAAAAATACCGCGCGGGTCAATAATGCTGACCCCAAAGCCGCAGGATACCGCCATCTGTGCCAGATATTGGCTGATATGTACCGCCCCGATAAGAATAAGATGGGGCGGGGCGGCATAAAGCAGGGTAAAAATCTGGCCATCTTTTGATAGTGCAGAGCGCATATCTTGCGTATCAGTGGCAGAGACAAGCGCCCCTGCCTTTCCTGTTTGGGCATTAAAGGATATTTCAACAGGCTGGCGCGTCTGGCAGATTGCCGCCATTTCCTTTAAAACAGAGACAGGCAGGCCCTGCTCGGCTATCGGGGTTAGCAATATATCTATTTCGCCCCCGCAAGACAGGCCAACCGACCAGGCGGTTTCATCTGCCACCCCGAAATGCAGGCTGGTGCCAACCCCGCTTTCAAGACTAGCAAGCCCTGCCTCTATCACTGCCCCCTCGATACAGCCGCCGGAAACAGAGCCGGCTATTTCCATTTGGCTATCCATCACCAATAATGCGCCTGTCTGGCGCGGGGCAGAGCCCCAGGTTCGCATTACAAATGCCAGTACGACCTGACGACCAGCCTCGCACCAGTCACTGGCCAATATCAACAGATCGCGATCTGTTAGCTGGTCATGGGCAGACAGGCGTAGCTGGGGCATGATAGGTACCTTGCATTTTAGCGGGTATTGGCTTTCATCCTAGGCGTGCCCACCTTCATCAGGCAAGTATCGATATAAGAAATATCGCCCATAAAGCGCGTCCGAAGTGATAAAAACACCCCCCCGCCTCTTTACAAGAACGGTTTTTTAAAGAACCATGTTCTTCTTAGGGAACATTTCGATAAATTTAGGAAAAACAAATGACGCAAGTCACCCTTCATGTGAACGGGCAAACCACTGTTCACGATATTGCCGATAATATGTTGCTGGTGGATTATATCCGCGAAACGCTGGGGCTAACCGGCACGCATATTGGCTGTGATACCAGCCAGTGCGGGGCCTGTGTGGTGCATGTCAATGGCGTTTCGGTCAAATCCTGTACGATGCTGGCCGCCCAGGCAGACGGGGCAGAGATAACCACCATTGAAGGGATTTCATCCGGCGATGAATTACATCCCATGCAACAGGCCTTTCATGATCAGCATGGCTTGCAATGCGGCTATTGTACCCCCGGCATGGTGATGAGCGCGATAGAGCTGGTCGAAAAAAATAGCACGCCAAGCGAGGCAGAGATCCGCGAAGGTCTGGAAGGCAATATATGCCGCTGTACCGGCTATCATAATATTGTTAAAGCGGTGCAAAGCGCGGCAACAAAAATGACAAAATAAGAGGCAAATTATGTACGCAACCCGTTATATAAAGCCGGAAAATCTGGACGCAGCCATTTCTGCCCTGCACGCAGCAGATGAAGGAAAAATTCTGGCAGGCGGGATGACATTGATCCCCACGCTAAAACAAAGGCTGGCCGCCCCGGATTGCCTGATTGATATCACCGCACTTGGCCTGTCCGGCATCCGCCAGCAGGGCGATAAGCTGATTATCGGGGCGATGAGCTGTCATGCAGAGGTAGAACATTCTGCCCTTGTCGCATCTGAGATACCTGTATTGGCACAGCTGGCAGGCGGTATTGGCGACCGCCAGGTTCGCAATCGCGGCACGATAGGCGGCTCGCTGGCCAATAATGATCCGGCCGCTTGTTATCCGGCGGCGGTACTGGCACTGGCCGCCAGTATCCAGACCAGCAAACGCCTGATTGCAGCAGATGATTTTTTCACCGGTATGTTTGAAACCGCACTGGCAGAAGACGAGATCATCACCGAAATTCACTTCCCGAAAGTGGCCAAAGCGGCCTATGTGAAATTTGGCAATCCGGCCTCGCGCTATGCGATGGTGGGCGTATGTGTGGCCCTGCATAGCGATGGCAGCGTCAGGGTGGCGATTACCGGGGCAGGACAGGACGGTGTTTTCCGCCATGCCGGGCTGGAAGCTGCCCTGCAAAATAGCCTGGATGCCAGTAATCCTGTAGCTGATGCGGTCGATAAGGTGGATATCGATGAGAGCGATCTGATGAGCGATATTCATGCCAGCGCAGATTACCGCGCCCATCTGATAACTGAAATCACCAAACGGGCGGTACGCGCACTCTAGCCTGAAACACCGCACCTCTTCTTTTTGCCCATACCGGAAAACGCCCATGCAACTCAGCCAGTCCCATGATATTCCTGTCCCTGTTAAAACAGTTTGGGAAGCGTTAAATGATGCCGAAATTCTGGCACAGGCCATTCCGGGCTGCGAGCGGCTGGAGAAAATCTCCGACACTGAATTATCGGCCAGGGTAAAGCTGAAAATCGGCCCTGTTTCGGCAATTTTTACCGGCGAGGTGACCTTGTCAGACCTGGTGCCGCCCCATGCTTATGTGATTTCCGGCAGTGGCAAGGGCGGGGTGGCTGGCGCTGCGAGCGGGGCGGCCAAAGTGAGCCTGGAAGAACTGGACGGGGGCAGCGCAACCCGCCTGTCCTATGAGGTAGAGGCAGCGGTGACCGGCAAAATCGCCCAGCTGGGATCGCGCCTGATAGAAAGCACCGCCAAAAAGCTGGCCGGGAAGTTTTTTGATGAATTTGTCCGCCTGCTCTCGCCCCAAGAGGACGCACCTGAAGAAAAACCGGCCTGAAAACAGGGTCATCTATCGCCGCCTATGGGCCGTATAATCTTATCATCATTATAGTATTTTTTTAAAAAGTGTAGGGAAGTATAAGCCATGTCCAGCCGTCTGTTTTCGCCTATCACCCTTGGCGGGGTTGAATTACGCAATCGTATTATCGTTGCGCCCATGTGCCAGTATAGCGCCCATGACGGCACCGCGAATGACTGGCATTTAATGCATCTTGGCCAATTTGCGGTCAGCGGTGTCGGGCTGATTATTGCCGAGGCAACCGGGGTCAGCCCGGAAGGGCGCATCAGCCCGGGATGTCTGGGGCTGTGGTCAGATGAAAATCAGGCTGGCCTTGCCCGGGTGGTGAAATTCTGCAAGGAATATGGCCACGCCAAAATGGGGATACAGCTGGCCCATGCCGGGCGCAAGGCCTCTACCGAGCTGCCCTGGCTGGGCGGGGCACCCATACCGGCATCCGACCCGCGCGGATGGCAGACGCTTGCCCCTGTTGCCGCCCCCTATAGCGAGGCCTTTGATAGGCCGACCGCGCTGGATGAAGCCGGCATGACCAAAATAATCGATGATTTTGTGGCCGCCGCCAGGCGGGCAGATGCTATCGGCTTTGATGTGGCGGAATTGCACATGGCACATGGCTATCTATGCCATCAATTTTTATCGCCGCTTAGCAATCAGCGCAATGATGAATATGGCGGCTCGCTGGACAATGATGAATATGGCGGCTCGCTGGAGGGGCGGATGCGCTTTCCCTTAGAGCTGTTTGCCGCTGTACGTGCGGTCTGGCCGCAACAAAAGGCGCTGGGGGTGCGCATTTCTGCTACGGACTGGGTGGAAAATTCCAGCTGGGATATAAAAGAGGCCAGCCAGTTTACCGCCGCCCTCAAAGTGGCAGGGGCAGATTTTATCGATGTGTCCAGCGGCGGCAATTCCCCTGCCCAGAAGATAGATGCAGGGCCTGGCTATCAAACCGGTTTTGCCGCCACCATCAAGCGCGAGACAGGCCTGCCCACCATGGCGGTCGGCCAGATTACCGAGCCGCGCCAGGCCGAAGCGATTTTGCGTTCCGATCAGGCCGATATGATAGCCCTGGCAAGGGGTCTGCTCTATAATCCGCGCTGGGCATGGCACGCGGCCGAAGCGTTGGAGGATGAGGCGGCCTATGCCCCGCAATATATGCGCTCTAGCAAGGCGTTGCGCGGCCTGCCTATCCCCGGCAACCCGCCCACACCGAAAGGGTAGG
>Ga0209654_1000696_pt1 | contig 31134 bp, 36 predicted proteins | sample SaaInl1SG_22_DNA_FD_184646 | JGI IMG/M metagenome (GOLD analysis project Ga0209654, IMG submission 184646) | Marine microbial communities from expanding oxygen minimum zones in the Saanich Inlet - ESP_161SG_22_DNA (SPAdes) (version 2) | ecosystem: Environmental > Aquatic > Marine > Intertidal... | reverse complement strand
TATGCTTGGCCTAATCGCGGATGAGATCACCATTATCGATCCGCTGGTGCGCCAAAATATCATGCCCGAAACGCGGCTTTTGGAACTGCGCCGCGATGAGCAGCGCATGTCTGGCGAAATACAGGCCGGAGTAGCACGGGTCGCAATCGCACAATCTGCCATCTTGGAAGTTGAAAACGAGATTTCAAATGGCCTCGATAGCTATAAGCGTCGCGCACTTGAAGAGCTCAACACCGTTGTTGCCGAATTAAGTGAGGTCAATACGCTTGTTCCGGCGCTCCAAGAGCGGGTCAAACGCACGGTCATTCGCGCACCCGTCGATGGTATCGTGAACCGGATAAATTTTCAGACCGTTGGAGCATATGTCCGAGCGGGCGATGTGATACTGGAAATTGTGCCAACGGGAGAGGCGCTTAAACTCGAGGCCAAAATAGATCCAAAAGATATTTCCAGCATCCGTATGAATGATTTCGTACGCATCCGCTTGAGCGCTTATGACTCCTCTAAATACGGCGCTATCGACGGATATGTCACAAGCATTAGCCCCGATGCTATCTCCGATACTTCCGATGGCGCGGCGCGATCATACTACCTGTTGGATATATCCATTGACAGCGGCATTACCTTGGAAAGCGGCGAGGAAGTCGTCTTGCTTCCAGGCATGACAGCAACCGTAGATGTAGTGTCCGGAAAGCGCACCGTACTCGACTACATCTGGCAACCCGTTTCAAAAGTGAAAGAGCTGGCCCTGCGTGACTAACTCACAGGATCGACAGATGCCAAACCAGAAAGGTTCTTGAAAATGACAATTGAAGATGAATTGCTCGTTTTGCATGCCGTTGATACCAAATCAATACTCTTCCCGTTTATGAAGAATATTAGCCGGTGGGAACTGCTTCTCACCATAGCTCAATTAGACGGAAATCCAGATTATGGTATTTGGAACTACATTGATATGCTCCACACTAAAACGGAGAACCCAATGACGCTTTATGCCTTTCTTAAAGTCAAAATTGAGGAAGGAAGCCTTGTGAAAACCAAAAGCGAAAAGAAAAGTCGCAAGTCTCTTATCTTGAGCGAAGAGCTCAGCTTGGAGCTGAAACGCTTCATGATGAACAGAGAGACACCGCGTTTACCAGAGGTAACAAATATTTCGTATGACTGAAAATAACGGTAAAATCTCGACCGTTTAATACAGCCCTTAATAGCGTCAAAAATGAAACACATGATCAAAATAGAACGGTTAGCTATTGTTGATAAGCAACCTGTTTATTATTTTCGTTATAGTACGTTAGGCCGGATCTTACACGAGCGTTAATACAGATTCAGTTTGGAGGCGGAGAGATGAATGTGCAAAGTAACAAAATAGATAAAGAGGCAAAAATGAACCAACAATCTGCAGATCTCATCACTGTTGATGGGGTTGAATACAACATCAATGAAATGTCTGATGCCGCGAAAGCTCAGCTCTCTAACATTCAGTTTGTAGATCACCAAGTTCGACAGTTGCAAAATGAATGGGCGATTTCCGATACCGCGCGTCTTGGCTATCAGGCCGCGCTTAAGGGCGAGCTGCTCAAAAGTGCGAAAAAATAGCACGTAATATGTCACAGAAAATCAAAATTGATGGTGTCGAACACGACGTGAATAGCCTTAGCGAAAACGCCAAGGCTCTCGTGGAAAAACTGCAACATACCGATAAGCAAATTCAGGATACAACCAATCTTTGCGCTCTGCTAACTCGAGCCAAAAAGAGCTATATCCAGGAATTAAAACGAGAAATGATCGAAGGAAAGTCAGGCGTCGATATAGCATCGCTCTTTGACTAAACACACAAAGGAAATGAAATGCCAAAAATTACAGTCGATGATGTAGACTACAACACCGAAGATTTAACGGACAATGGCAAAGCCCAACTGGCAAGTCTTCAGTTTTTGGAAGTCCAAATGAGAAAACTTCAAAACGAAATTTCTGTTTATCAAACAGCACGAAATTCATATATTGCGGCACTCAAAGCGGAACTGACAAAAGCATCCTAACCAATCATTGTCGCGGCGCAAAACAAAATGCTTACGGGATAATGTATTTGAACGCGGCTCTGACGGTGGCTGAAAACTGTCCTTGATCGCCCAGGCTTGAAGGCTTTGGTATTACGATGATGACGAAGTTTCTAAAACGATTTGCATTTCTGATAGCCATTCCATTTTTTATTTGGACTGGCTATTGGACAGCCATGGCTTATGCGGTGGAGCGCGGCATGTCTCTGGCCAGCGATAACCCGCAAGTTTCCGGATCCGAGGTCCGGTTTGAGGTTGCCTCTGTCACGGGCTACCCCAAGAATTTCACAATCGGAATCACTGAGATTGAAATCGGAGCGAAAGACAAGTTCACATGGGCAACCCAGGAAGTCCTTGTGGAGGCGAAAAGTTATAAGCCAAACAGAATAAATGTAGATTTATCAGAACCACACAGCATATCAGGCGCGCTCGGGTCGCTTGAAATTGACGCTGAACTCGCAGATTTAAGTGTCTTGTTTAAACCCAACTTACAACTTTCGCTTGGAAGTTTAGAGGCACTTTTTAAGAACCTCACCCTCTCCTTTAAGGGGCTGCCTGATGGTGAGGTTGAGACCATGTCTGCGCGATTAGACGCCTCTCCAAATACGGAAAATAACTATCAGGTAATTGCACAAATTGAGAAGCTGAACCTGTCAAATCTAATGATTGGCACAGGCAGCGATTTTCAAATAGTCCAAAATATTTCGCTCTCTGCCGAAGTCGAACTGTCTCGCCCTTTAGATCGTCTGGCGATTGCCAATGGCTCGCCCCAGCTGCAAACGCTGCACTTGCACGAAGCGCTCATAAACTACGGCGAAACCTCTGTTTTATTGAACGGCAAATTGGCGGTTAACGAACTCGGCGCTCTCAACGGCAACATAAATTTTACAGTGCAAAATTGGAAACCCCTATTTAGTTTGGCAAAAGATATGGGTTACGTCGAGCCAGAGCTGGAAGATTTCTTCTATTCAATTCTCATTAATCTTGCCAACCAAGATGGATCTGAAGATAGCTTAACGATCCCGCTGGCGATCGCTAATAATGCTGTTTCATATGGCGCTCTGACCTTGGGCGTGCTGCCTTAGGCCATTCCAAAAGCCCAAATCCAGCATGGATAACGGCTCGGCTAAATATGGATAGCCACGCCCGTTGTAGGTAGATTTCAGCTGGTGATCCAGAAAACATCTCCAAGAAGATTGACAAATAAATCCTTCTGAGACCCGAATAGTCCAAACTATTGGGACAGCGCGATGACTGACAAAACCATTTTGGTGATTGGCACCTATGACACCAAAGACGACGAGTTAACGTTTCTGGCGGATGTGATCCATGCAGAAGGTGGCCAAGTTATCACCATGGACGTATCTGTGCTGGGCGCGCCGTCAAGATCCACGGATTATTCCAAACACGATGTTGCGCAGGAAGCTGGGAGCTCCATCGCGGCCGCCATCGCTTCGGGCAATGAAAACCATGCGATGCAGATTATGGCCAGGGGCGCTGCCTTGCTGGCGGCACGCTTGCTCACTGAGGGCCGGTTCGATGGGGTGATCATCCTAGGCGGCACAATGGGCACGGATCTGGCTTTAGATGTCTGCTCGGCGGTTCCGCTTGGCGTGCCGAAATACATCGTGTCCACAGTGGCTTTTTCGCCGCTCATCCCTGCGGAGCGGCTGGCTGCCGATACGCAAATGATTTTATGGGCCGGTGGGCTCTATGGGTTGAATTCCGTTTGCAAAGCATCCCTGAGTCAAGCTGCGGGTGCCGTTCTGGGGGCGGCTCGTGCGGCGCAAATGCCCGATCCTGACAAGCCCTTGATCGGAATGACGTCACTGGGCACCTCCGCGTTAAAATATGTCATGCCACTCAAACCGGCCCTTGAGGCGCGCGGCTATGAGGTCGCGATCTTCCACGCAACCGGCATGGGGGGGCGCGCATTTGAAAGCCTTGCCGGACAGGGCGCGTTTGCCTGTGTGTTCGATCTATGCACGCAAGAATTGGGCAACCATGTGAACGGGTCCAATATTTCCGCGGGGGCGGATCGTCTGACCAACGCAGGTTTAAATGGCACGCCGCAGATCGTGGCCCCAGGATGTTATGACCTCGTTGATGTCATTGGCTGGGAACCTTTGCCCGAGAAATGGTCGGAGCATATGAAACACGAACATAACCGCTTATTGACCTCTATTGTTTTGGATGATGATGAACGCAGGTTGGTGGCGCGGGCCCACAGTGCGCAACTGGCCAAAGCAACGGGGCCCGTGGCCATGCTCCTGCCCGAACAGGGTCTGGGCGAGTGGGACCGGGCGGGCGCTGACTTGCATAACCAGGCCGGCCTCAGCGCGTTTTTGTTGGAACTGGAACAAACACTGCCGCGCAACGTTGTGGCACACCGGATCGAGTGCCACATCAATGATGCAAAATTTGCCGATAAAGCGCTTGAGGTTTTTGACAGCTGGCGCGCAAGCGGCTTCATCGCCTGACCCTAAGCAAGACGCGCAATCACAGCGAGAAGCGATTGACTGGCGCGGTTATCGTACCCTCACGCTTGGTGGGCACCCAATGCTGATAGCGATATTTTCTCGCAAGACATACGCCATTTCTCATTTCAAAATAAGCTATCGTCATCGAGAAAAAGATTGTTTTTCGTTCCAATGGCATTGCAAGGTTCGGACTGTAAACCTTGAGGAAATACGGCTTGTCAGAGACCACATTCAAAACTCCAGAAATTGCGCGGCTTGGGTTTGAAACAGACCTTGGCGCTGGTGCGCGAGCACGGATTGGGTTGTTGGTGCTGGAGTCTGATCAAACCATGGAATGGGAGATGCGGCAAATGGCAGATCTTCCAGGGGTTGCACTCTATCACGCGCGCCTCGCCAACCAAGTAGAGGTGACGCCAGAAACGCTGGTGCAAATGGAATTAGAAATCCCAAAGGCCGCGGCCCTATTGCCAGGCTATCTTGGGCTTAAAGCCATTGGATATGGCTGCACCTCAGGCAGTACAATGATTGGAGCGCTGCGGGTTTCCGAGCTGATACAAGGCCATCACCCCACTGTGCCAACCAGCAATCCCTTGACGGCCGCGCAAGCTGCACTCAAGGCCTTGGGCGTGAAGCGGCTTGGCCTTGTGACCCCCTACCGTCCGGATGTCACAGAAGTGATGCAGGCGCGCTTCGAAGAGGCTGGCATTGTCATTCAATCAGTCGGTTCTTTCTACCAACAAGATGATCGGGTTGTGGGTCGGATCACGCCTGATGCGATCTTGGATGCAGCGCTGACCATTGGCCAAAATGATCTTGTGGATGGTGTTTTTATTTCTTGTACAAGCCTGCGTGCTGCCGGCATAATTGATCAGGCAGAAACGGCATTGGGTAAGCCTGTGACAGCTAGCAATCATGCTTTGGCTTGGCACTTGTTGCGGCTAACAGGGATAGAAGATGAAGTCGCAGGCTTTGGGCAGTTATTTCGCACGCAGCTTTCGAACCTAGAAACTTGAATTGGCTTGGATCGTGAAACAAAGCGCAAAAGCAACGTTTGACTAAAGTAAGGGATGCATATGGACTGGCGCACAAAACTCGTGAACCCTTCTGCGAAGGCGCGACAAGATTATCGCTCACTTGCCACACCTGTTTATCGTGGCTCAACGGTTTTGTTTGATGATCAATCGGTCGTTACAGATGATTGGCGGCAAGCCGACTATGGCTATTCCTATGGGCTGTATGGAACACCGACGACTTTGGAATTGGCGGCAAGACTTGCCGAGCTTGAAGGGGCATCTGAGACATTCATCGTACCTGGGGGACAGGCAGCGATAGCATTGATCTATCTTGCTTATTGCCAAGCTGGCAGCCATGCTTTGGTGCCGCATTCCGCCTATGGGCCAAACAAGGCGATGGCCCAGGGCTTGATGCGCGGTTTGAATATTGAAGTCGAAGCCTATGATCCTTTAATCGGTGGTGGGATTGATGGGCTGATCCGCGAAAATACCAGCCTCATTTGGTGCGAAAGTCCCGGCTCTGTCACGATGGAGGTGCAAGATGTGCCCGCTATCGTTCAAGCGGCTCATGCCCGTGGCGTTGCCGTCGCCTTGGATAATACCTATGCGGCCGGTGTCATGTTTGACGCATTCGCACATGGTGTAGATGTGAGTATGCAGGCGCTCACAAAATACGTGGGCGGTCACAGCGACCTCTTGCTTGGCTCTGTTTCTGCGCGTGACAAAGATGCCTTTGAGCGGCTTGGACCGATCTATCAGCAGCTGGGCCTCGCCGTCTCGCCCGATGATTGCAGCTTGGCCTTGCGCGGATTGCAAACGCTGGCGGTTAGGTTGGAGGTTTTGGAGCGAAACACCCTCGAAATTGCGAACTGGTTGGCCGATCACCCTTTCGTCGCGCAGGTACTGCATCCGGCACTGCCGTCATGCCCGGGCCATGATGTTTGGACACGAGACTTTAGCGGATCGACAAGCGTTTTTTCTTTCATTTTCACAGATGCCATTTCTGCCGATCAAGTTGTGAATTTTATAAATCAGTTGAAGGTTTTTAAGATTGGAATGAGTTGGGGTGGGATAAACAGCCTGGCTTTGGTCTATCCAGATTTGCAGCGCCCCGCACAGGATTTTGGTGGCCGGATCGTAAGGCTCAATATCGGTCTCGAAAAGGTGGGGGATTTAACCGATGATCTTGCTCAGGCCATGGCGCAGCTGAGCTGATCCATCCCCCCGAAAAAAACGGCTGGCCTCGAAAGCCCAGCCGCAAAGTTGTACATATACTCGGGGAGAAGAAATGTTATAATTACGCGCCTCCAAGGCTATTGGATCACTTAAATTTTCATCTGGTCATATTTCTCGATCGCACTACCTAAAAAAGATGCAAGGGAGATGGTGTTTTAATATGCCAAGACCATGGCGAGGAGTTTGGCAGTTCAATCCCCCGTCTGCCTAAAGCTTCAATATGGGATCCCTTGCAGGGGGAATATGTGTCTATGATCAATCCGACTTTCACCTACAATAATCCCGATGCTTCATGCGCCCTTTGTGATCGCACAAAAAATCCGCACCCTGACTATAGCCATGAACCAATTGTCACAACACGCTTAGAGCTTCGCCGGGGTGACCAAGACCTGTGCATTAACTGTTATTGGGAAATCGTCGCGCTCGCCATGAATTCTCAGGCAAACATATTGGATATCGTCAATGAAAAGCTCAACATGAGGCGGCTAATAACAAAAAATGCCCCCTCAACCTCTGAGCGCTACCGGCGCCAATCCGATGATCCAAACGCCGCATCAACCAAAATATAAAATGTCACAAAAACATAACATAGTTTGGTTCAAGCGCGATTTAAGAATAACAGATCACGCTCCGCTTCTGGCCGCTTCGCGCCAAGAGGAGCCGGCAATTCCGCTGTATATTGTGGAACCTGATCTTTGGCGCCAACCGGATGCATCGCGGCGTCATTGGCATTTTATTCATGACTGTTTGCTCGACTTAAACATCGCTTTGCAAGCTCTAGGACAAGAGTTAATCATAAAAATCGGTGGTGCAGCGGACATCTTTGCACAGCTGCATTCAGGCTATGACATTGGCACGGTCTACACGCATGAAGAAACTGGTAACCTCTGGTCGTATCAACGAGATATTGCCGTGCAAAGCCTGTGTAGCGACCTCGGTATTGAGCTACAAACCACCCCTACAAATGGGATCGTGCGCAAATTACGCAGCCGCGATAGCTGGTCAAAAATCCGAAATATCCGCATGGCTGACTCCATTCACCCAAGACCCACGTCCCTGAAAACTGTTGCGCATTGTCAGTCAGATCCGCTGCCGAATAAATGCGATCCAATGTTTGGAAAACTGCCAATTGGCCGCGTTCAAAAAGGTGGGCGCAGTCTAGCTGTAAAGGAGCTTGGGAGCTTTCTTAATGACCGCTCTCGCGGCTACCTATCGCATATTTCGGCACCAAATCAGTCCGAATTCTACTGCTCCCGCCTATCAAGTCACCTCACATTTGGAACCCTGTCTGCGCGAGAAGTTAGCCAGTCGATTGCCAAGCGGCGCAGGCAGTTATCAGCGGAAGAAACCAAGAGTTTCGGACGGAATTTGCGGGCATTTGAATCGCGCTTAGCCTGGCGCTGTCACTTTGTGCAAAAGATTGAAGACCAGCCAGAAATTGAGACGCATTGCATGCATCCCGCTTTTGAAAATCTGCGCGAGGATGCGCATAATCCTGCGCACTTCCAAGCCTGGGCAAATGGCACCACAGGATTTCCCTTTATTGACGCCTGTATGCGCAATCTCACCGCGGAAGGTTGGATCACATTTCGCATGCGCGCTATGCTCGTTAGCTTCGCCAGCTATCAACTTTGGCTTGATTGGCGCATAACAGGGCCGCATATGGCGCGCTTATTTACAGACTATGAACCCGGCATTCATTACAGCCAAATGCAAATGCAATCCGGGGTTACCGGGATCAATGCCATTCGCATCTATAACCCAATCAAGCAATCCAAAGAACATGACCCTAAGGGCAGTTTTATTCGTAAGTGGGTTCCTGAGCTAAAGGCCGTTCCAGAGGATTTTATTCACGAACCTTGGACTTTTACACCGAACCTTATTTCCTCGAGCAGCTTTACACTCGGGCAAGACTACCCTGCCCCAATAGTGGATCACACCACCGCCACACGCGCGGCTAAACAAAGAGTTTTTGACGTCAAACAAGGTCCAGACTTTCGAGATGCGGCACATGCCGTTTTCCAAAAACTGGGAAGCCGTAAGGCCCAAGCGACCAGAGCACGCAAACCAAAACCAAAAAACAATGCGCAATTGTCTTTGTTTGGAGATTAAGCCGTGCCCCATAACTTGCTTTGAATTCGCACCAGCCAATTCATTTCCAGCATTCTTTAAGGGTCGGATTATTCCACAGATATTGATAAAATGCCTGATCACTATACTTGAAGGCAGTGGCGGAGGATGACTGCAAAAACGGTGGTCAAAAGGTTATGGAGTTTTCATGTTAAACATCGCAATCATTGGCGCCGGCCTATCGGGTCTCACAGCTGCAAATATCTTGAACGAACATGCCAAGGTGACCGTTTTCGACAAGGCCAAGGGACCAAGCGGCCGCCTGGCGACACGCCGCGCAGAGCCCTATAATTTTGACCATGGCTGCCAATTTTTTAGCGCAAAGTCCAACGCATTCGAGGAATTCTTAGCCCCCATGCTGCGCCATGGCGTCATCAAATGCTGGAATGCAAACTTTGTCGAAATTGAAAATCGCCAGGTCACAAAATCGCGTCAATGGGATGCGCAAAGCCGTCATTACGTCGGATCACCAAGTATGAATGCGATTGGAAAATTCCTTAGCCAAGATCTGCATCTCCGTTCGGGAACGCCAGTAACCGCTATCCGCAAAACCCCGGCAGGCTGGGCGCTAAAAGGTGAATCTGATCAAGATTTGGGGCAATTTGACTGGGTGATCTCGGCTATTCCCGCGCAGCAAGCGGAACACTTATGGTCTGAAGACATGTCATTTCATGCCAAAATTAAAACCGCCCAAATGGCGGGATGCTTCACTCTAATGCTAGGGTTTGAGGCAGGTTTCGCACTGGATTACCAAGCCGCTTTAGTACGCGGTGAAGATATCAGCTGGATCTCTGTGAACTCCTCAAAACCGGACCGCAAAGCTGCGACCTCCCTGCTGGTTCACTCAAGTAATTCATGGGCAACAAAACACGAAAACTTAGATCGCGATGAGGCTTTGCAACACCTGCTCACGCAAACGAGCTTGGTGATTGGCCAAGACGTCAGCCATGCAGGTCATAAAGCCATACATCAATGGCGCTACGCAAATAGTCCCAAACGCAGTGGCGAAACCTATTTCATAGATCATACTGCTAGAAGTGGTGCTTGCGGAGATTGGCTCATAAAGGGCCGTGTGGAGGCTGCCTTTACCAGTGGATATTCCATTGCGCAGGATATTTTACGCCAGCTCTAAGGCCGTTGTTATCCCGCGCGAATGGGCTGGCAAACCTCGATTTTGATCCCACCGGCTAAATCGGATCCTGGGTCTTGGCACCGTTAGAGCAAAGGTCAAACGTCACCCAAGCGTAGGTTCGGTTTCGGGTCTAAATTTTGTGGGGCATTGTCGGCAATGTAATCCCATGTCGCAAGTGCGATCATTGCGGCATTATCTGTCGCCCATTTTTGCGGCGGCAAGCAAAGGGAGACCCCCGTCTCCTCACTGATCTGCTGCATACGCGCGCGCAGCTGACGGCTTGCAGCCACGCCACCAACCACAGCCAGAGAGGCCGGCGCCTTTTGCGCGATGGCCCGGCGCAGCTTGGCGCCCAATACATCCAAGCAGGCATCCACAAAGGAGGCTGCGACATCATCAATCACAAAGTCTGGATGAGTTTCCACATGACGCGCTACGCTGGATTTCAATCCGGAGAATGAAAATTCATAGCCCGATTGGATCATTGGCCGTGGAAATTTTATGTTTGCGGTGCCACAGGCCGCCCGACGGTCAATCGCCGGTCCGCCCGGCATTCCCAGCCCGAGGGTGCGGGCCACCTTATCATAACATTCCCCCACCGAGTCGTCCCGCGTGGTGCCCAATAGCTCGTAGGAATGTTGGTCTTCAAGATAGGCCAAAAGCGTGTGCCCACCCGACACCAACATGACAAGCGCCGGATAGGTGAGGCGCTTTTCTTCTAAATCCACACTGCGGATATGCCCACGCAGATGGTTGATCCCATAGCAGGACAGATCCCAAGCCATGCTCAAAGCCTGTGCTGTTGACAGGCCCACCAAAAGCGATCCCATGAGCCCCGGCCCGCGCGTAACCCCAATGGCACAAAGATCCAAACGGCCCGCGCCGGCCCGCGCCATTACAGTTTCAATGGTGGGCAAAATGGCTTCGAGATGTGCGCGGCTGGCCAATTCAGGATAAACACCGCCAAATTCAGAATGGACCTCATATTGCGAAACGGTTTCGATCGCAGCGATCTGACCATTTTGATCAACCAAAGCGACAGAGGTGTCATCACAAGAGGTTTCAATTCCCAGCACCAAATCACCCATGGCGCACCTCCAAATATTCGGCCAATTGAGCCTGCGATATCGCACCCAAACGCTCAATCACAGCGGGAGATTGGGTGCAATTTATCAAGGTCGAGGCCTTATCCGCCCCGGCCGGCCCCTCCACAACCAAATCCGGCGCGCCCGCCAGTTGCGCAAGAGCCGCAGATGCATGCGCAGGTGTCGGATGGCCGGCACGATTGGCACTCGTGACCAACAACGGTCCAACCTGGCGCAAAAGTTCTAACAAGAGGGGCGCATCGGGAATGCGAAAGGCGATTTCGCGGCGATCTGCCAACCAGTCTGGACGAGTTTTTGGATCAATCTCTGCCGCAATCGTCAGAGCGCCTGGCACGAAAGGGCTGGCCAGGGCCTGCTCGATGGCCGGTGTGAGAATAACGCCCAGATCGACAAGTTGCGCGGATGTTGCAACCATGATCGGCAGAGCCTTGGCACGCGGCCGATCCTTTAAAGCATATAGGCGATCCACGCCGGCCGGCATATTCGGGAGCGTTGCAAGCCCCAGGACCGTATCCGTTGGCAAAAGCACCACGCCGCCGACACGCAGCGCCTGCACGATGCGCGGCACATTCTCCAGATCATTGGACACAGAGATAACGCTCATTGTGCCGTCACACTTAAATTTTCAGAGATTGGAAAAACCCGCGCGCTGTGCTTGGTTATGTGATACTTTTCCAATGCCAGCGCTAAAAAGCAGCCCATAGAGGCAGAGTTTCCCTGCGATACCGGCCAGGCCTCATCGGGCGCATTTTCATCATTCGGGAAGGCAAATTTCCCGGCAAAATCCGCGCTCTCTTGATGCGCGCGCACAAACTCTTTCACCGCGTCAACATCCGTAAACCTCATATCCGACAGCACGCCAGCTTCGAATTTGCCAATGTAGTAATTTGGGCGCGCCGCTGGGCGGATACACACCACCGGCCGCGCACGGCCCGCCGATACATGCCGGCCGATCAGCTCAAAGGCGTGAAGACCGATCACTGGGATCGAAGCGGCGAATGCCAAAGCATTGGCAAAGGCCACTGTTGTGCGGGTCGCGCCCAATCCGCCGGGGCCAATATCCACAAAGACACAGTCCACATCCGCCATTGACTTGCCACTATGATCCAATCCCGCTTGCACATGGGCCTGCACATTGCGCAAGCCCACCAAATCGGCATCAAGCGAGCTGTCGAAGATCAGCTGGTCGCCCTCTCCCAAACCAACAGCCATTTGGCCAGCAGAATTTTGCAACAAAAGCGACATCATAGCCATTCACGCAAACACCTTTTTTGAAACTGCGCCAAAAGGCGATGGGCCCGCTGCCCGAAAGCGCCAAACTCCAAATCCCGCACGCCCTCCTGCTCATGTCGGGCGGTGAAGGTGATGTTCAGATATGCGTCAAACGCCTCCTGAATCCGCCCGCCCCATTCGATCACTGAGATGGATGTGTCAATTTCCTCTTCAAGCCCCAGATTGTGAAATTCCTGCGCGTCAGACAGGCGGTAGGCATCCACATGCAACACGTCGCATCTCTTTGTCTGGTAGATATTTGCGATCGTATAGGTGGGGCTGGAGATATCATCCTGCGTTCCAAGCTCTTGGACCAGATGGCGGGTGAAAAAGGTTTTGCCCGCAGCCAAGCCACCCTGCAACAGCACCACATCGCCCGGCCCGAGCACCTGCGCAAGGGATGCGGCAATATCTGCGGTCATGGCCTCAGTTTTGGCAGTAAGACGCCAAGGCACCGGCACAGCACTTTCAAGGTCACAAACAGGGGTCACGGGGTCTATTCACCACTACGAGGAAGATCGTGCCCCTTTTACGGAGTGTCGGCGGCAATGAAAAGCCGCTACGTGACCGGCGGGTCGCAAAACCCGGCCTTTGGCAAGATGGCTTGCGCCAGCTTCGCCGCAGCCCTAACCTATGCCCCATGGCGCGTGCCACCCGCATTTTCATCAGGGCCAAGCGGAGATTTGGAGCATCAGCATGGTGACATTCTCAGCCAACCTTGGCTTTCTTTGGGCTGATCTGCCCCTGCCCGCCGCCATTCGCGCCGCCAAAGCCGCGGGATTTGACGCCGTGGAATGCCATTGGCCTTACGCCACGCCGCCGGCGGAGATCACAGCCGCCTTGAAGGACACAGGGCTTGAAATGTTGGGGCTGAACACGCCAAAGTCTGCTGGCGGCATTGGCCGGTTTGGCCTCAGCGCCCTGACGGGACATGAAGCTTTGGCGCGGGCGGTTATTGACCAATCTTTGGGTTTTGCCGCCGAGATCGGGGCGCGCAGCCTGCATGTGATGGCAGGCATGGCCTCAGGAGCTGCAGCGCAGGCAAGCTTTTGCACAGCGCTCTCCCATGCGTGCCATCAGGCTCAGCAAGGTGGCATGACGATTTTGATCGAACCTCTCAACCGCCACGATGCGCCGGGATATTTCCTCAACAGCTTGGCACAGGCAGAAGAGATTATCACATCCGTCAATCATCCAAACCTCAAATTGATGTTTGATTGCTATCATGTCGGCCGTACCGAGGGAGATGTCATCGCCCAATTGCAGGCGCGCCTCCCCCTCATCGGCCACATTCAATTTGCCTCCATACCCAACCGAAAAAGTCCCAATCAAGGCACGTTGGACTATACGGAGGTTTTTGCCGCCCTGGACAGGCTCGGTTGGAGCCGTCCCTTAGGCGCCGAATACCACCCCGATGGGGCCACCGGTAACAGTCTGGATTGGATGAATAAATACAAGCCTAAGCCCTCTGCATAACGCCATTTCAACACAGATATGCGGGCAGATGCAGCTGGGGCTTGCCACCGGGAAAACTGTTATGGCTGGGTAACCGGAGTGTGCAGAGGTCTTTATTATAGGGCCCGTTCAGGAGCACAGGCATATTAATCAACCTGTGTTTATTGTGCGTTGGGCGGTCAGATGGTGCTGTGAGAGAGGATTGAACTCTCGACCTCACCCTTACCAAGGGTGTGCTCTGCCACTGAGCTACCACAGCATCTGATGGGCGATTTAGACAGTCTTGGGCCTGGGCGCAAGTCCAAGAATGGGCAAAATCTGCAGAATATCGCCCGTAGCCTTGGCAAAGCATGCCGGCGGCTGGACCACGCGCAAAGCTTGAGTTAAGCCATCGTTATGGCAGACAAACACAAATCGACCCCTAAGTCGGCCCAGTCTGAGCGTGAAGCGCGCTTGAAGGCGGCCCTGAAGGCGAATATGGGCCGGCGTAAGGCGCAGGCCCGGGCGCGCGCGCGTGACGATGGAACCGACAAAAAGGACAGGTGAATGGATTCGATTTTGGTAACTGGTGGCGGTGCGCTACATGGAGAAATCCCCATTGCTGGCGCAAAAAACGCCTGCCTGACCCTGATGCCCGCCACATTGCTCAGTGAGGAACCCATCACTTTAACCAATGCGCCGCGCCTATCGGACATCAAGACCATGGGTCTGCTGCTTGAGAGCCTCGGGACAGAAGTGACCTCCATGCAGGATGGCAAGGTGTTGACCATGTCCTCCCACAACCTCGACAATTTGACAGCCGACTATGATATTGTGCGTAAAATGCGCGCCTCAATTCTCGTGCTCGGGCCCATGCTGGCGCGCGCGGGGCAAGCGATCGTCTCTCTGCCCGGTGGTTGTGCCATTGGTGCGCGACCCGTCGACCTGCACCTCAAAGCGATGGAAGCGCTTGGAGCACAGATTGAGTTACGCGACGGCTATGTGCACGCCAAAGCGCCGCAAGGTTTGAAAGGCGCGACAATCGAATTTCCCTTCGTCTCTGTTGGCGCCACGGAAAATGCGCTCTTGGCCGCAACATTGGCTCAAGGCACAACCATCCTAAAACAGGCGGCGCGTGAGCCAGAGATCGTTGATCTCGCCGAATGCCTGATTGCCATGGGCGCGCAGATTGACGGGCATGGCACCTCCACCATCACCATCCAAGGGGTGGACCGGCTGCATGGGGCCACTCATCCGGTTGTGACAGACCGTATTGAGCTGGGCACCTATATGCTGGCCCCGGCGATAACGGGTGGAGAAGTGGAATGTCTGGGGGGGAAAATTGAACTTCTGACGGCTTTTTGCGAGAAATTGGATGAAGCGGGCCTTAGCGTTGAGCAAACCCAGCGGGGTCTCAAAGTGAAACGCACAAATGCAGACATCAAAGCCATAAATGTGACCACCGAACCCTTCCCAGGATTTCCGACAGATTTACAAGCCCAGATGATGGCATTGCTGTGTACAGCCAGAGGAACCTCTGTTTTAGAGGAGAAAATATTTGAAAACCGTTTTATGCATGCACCTGAACTGAGCCGTATGGGGGCACAGATTGAGGTGAATGGCGGCATGGCGACGGTCACTGGGGTGGAACGTCTCAAGGGGGCGCCGGTTATGGCCACCGATCTGCGCGCCTCGGTCTCTTTGATCCTGGCGGGGCTTGCGGCCGAAGGCGAAACTTTAGTCAATCGCGTCTACCATCTCGACCGCGGCTATGAGCGGGTGGAAGAAAAACTCGGCAATTGTGGCGCTAAAATTGAGCGGATCACGGGCCAGTGAGTGATGCGCGTTTTGAGGATGGGCTGGAAAAGCCTCTGCGCTTAGTCGCCTTTGATGCGGAAGATTTACAAGTGCTCTCCGCCATGACCCAAGATGCGGTCCTGCCCGTCGCACAGATGGCTTGGCAGAGCTCTGAACGCCGTTTTGCATTGCTGCTCAACCGCTTTCGCTGGGAGGCTCGTGGCGCGTCCCAGGTCGAGCGCGTGCAATCAGTTTTGAGCTTTGAGGATGTCAAAGCGGTTCAAACCCAAGGGTTCGATCGCACGGATCCAGATTTGGTCCTGAGCTTGCTCAGCCTCACATTTACCCCCGAGAGGGATGGGGCGGGCGCTTGCCTGCTCACTTTCGCCGGCGATGGCGCGATACGGCTTGAGGTGGAGGCGCTCGAAGCCGGCCTGCGCGATGTCACACGCCCCTATCTCTCCCCGGCCAACCGTGCGCCCAGCCATGATTAACCTCACGCGACCGGCTTGAGGCTTGGGCCGCATCGCGCTAAGTCAAGGCAATCTTGGGGGATCGAATGCCACAAACTCTGAATATCAATCAGGCTGATTTTGAAGCCTGCTTTCTGGCCTTGCTGACAGCGAAGCGCGAAGACAGCCCCGATGTGGATGCCATTGTCGCAGATATCATCACAGATGTGCGCAGCCGCGGAGATGATGCGGTCATTGAGCTGACCGCAAAATTTGATCGACTTAATCTGACGCCCGACACTTTGGCCTTTTCACGCGAAGAGATCATGGCCCATTGCGCAACCGTGCCCAGCGCCGAACGCGAGGCGCTCGAGTTGGCCGCAGATCGTATTCGCGCCTATCACGCCCGGCAATTGCCAGAAGATGCCCTATGGGAGGATGAAACTGGCGCAGAGTTAGGTTGGCGCTGGACCCCAGTATCAGCAGCGGGGCTTTATGTGCCCGGTGGGCTGGCCTCCTATCCCTCTTCTGTGCTGATGAACGCAATTCCGGCAAAAGTCGCCGGGGTTGAGCGTTTGGCAATCTGCGTACCAACGCCAGACGGGGTCACGAATCCGCTGGTTCTTTTGGCCGCGCATATTGCCGGGGTGGATGAGATTTACCGCATCGGGGGTGCGCAGGCCATTGCCGCGCTGGCCTATGGCACGGATACCATCGCCCCGGTTGATAAAATCACCGGCCCCGGCAATGCTTTCGTGGCCGCGGCCAAGCGGCGGGTTTTTGGTAAAGTCGGCATTGATATGATCGCCGGACCCTCTGAAATTCTTGTGATCGCCGATGGGGAGAATGACCCGGCGTGGATCGCAACAGATTTGCTCAGCCAAGCGGAACACGACGAGAGCGCACAATCGATTTTAATCACCGATGATGCGAAATTTGGTGAAAGGGTGATGCAAGCCGTCACCCAGCAGTTGGAAACTTTGGAACGCCGCGCGATTGCCGGCGCGTCTTGGCGCGATTTTGGTGCGGTGATTGTGGTCAATGATTTGGCCGAGGCCGCAGCCCTGTCCAATCGACTCGCCCCTGAGCATTTGGAACTCTGCGTTGCTGATCCCGATAGCTTGGCAGCGCAGATTACCCATGCCGGCGCAATATTTCTAGGCGCTTGGACGCCAGAGGCAATTGGAGATTACATTGGCGGGCCCAATCATGTTCTGCCAACAGCGCGCTCAGCGCGATTCTCCTCCGGCCTCTCAGTCATGGATTTCATCAAACGCACCACTTTGACCAAAATGACCCCAGCTTCATTGGCCGCCATCGGTACTGCGGCTGAGGTATTGGCCATTTCTGAAGGCCTCGAAGCGCATGGATTGTCAGTGCGCGCTCGGTTAGATAAACTAAACAGTAAATGAGCTACATTTCAAAAATATCTCTGGACGACAGCAATCTCCCGCCTCCCACTCCTGAAATTGACCAAGAGCGGAAGGTGGCGATTTTTGATCTTTTAGAAGGCAACAGCTTTACCTTGCCGGCCCGCGAAGGGACCCCGCCACCAAGCGGGCCTTATCGGCTGGAACTTTCCATACGCGACCGACGCCTGGTCTTTGATCTTACCGCAGAAGATGAAACGAAAGCCGCGGAATTTCACCTCTCCCTGGGCCCCTTTCGCCAAGTGGTGAAAGACTACTTTCAAATTTGTGAAAGCTATTTTGAAGCTGTGAAGACCCTCCCACCCAGCCAGATTGAAACCATCGATATGGCCCGGCGCGGGATCCACAACGAAGGCGCGCGGGTCCTACAAGAGCGCCTCAATGGCAAAGCCGATATTGATGAGCAGACGGCGCGTCGTCTGTTCACCCTTATTTGCGTTTTGCATTTCGGGGGATAAGTTAGATGTCGCGGCTTCCCCAATCTGTTTTGTTTTGCTGCGACCACAATGCCGTGCGCTCTCCCATGGCGGAAGGCCTGATGAAGAAATTCTACGGCCATGAAACCTATGTGCAATCCGCAGGTGTTTTGGCCGATATGGATGTTGATGGATTTGCCATCTCTGTTTGCTCTGAACTCGGAATTGAGCTGGCACGCCACAAGACGCGATCCTTTGATGAAATGCAAAAACTCGGTGATGAGCTCTCGTCTTTTGATCTTATCGTTGCGCTCTCGCCAACCAGCCAACGTGAGGCAAAAGAGATTACACGCTTTTACGCGCTACAGGTCGAATATTGGCCGATCATGGATCCAACCGCCACGGGCGAGACCCGCGACCAAAAACTGGCGGCCTATCGCCAGGCCCGCGATCAGATCATTGAGCGACTGATCGCAAAATTCGGCCCCCCAAAAGACGGCATCTCGGCATCCTAGACAGCCATCATTTGAATTGATTTCGATGATTCTCCATCTCTGCACCGGCCCCAAAGCGGGCAAAGCTCCCAAATTCACGCCTCACAGGCGCGATTTCACAGAATTTACGCGGAATCTGACTTGAAAAATTGTGCAACTCCGCTCATTTAGAGGCACGCTTGGCACCAGGTCAGGCTTTTTTGAAGGAGAGACCATGGCGAAGGAAGAACCACTCGAATTTCCCGGTGTCGTAAAGGAGCTCTTGCCTAACGCGACGTTTCGGGTTGAGCTGGAAAATGGCCATGAGATCGTCGCAACAATGGCGGGCAAAATGCGCAAAAACCGAATTCGGGTTTTGACGGGCGACAAGGTGCAAGTTGCAATGACGCCCTATGATTTGTCTAAAGGACGGATCAATTACCGTTTCAAGTAAACAACTGATCTTGGGATCAGGAAGCCCTCGCCGGCGTGAATTGCTGGCGGTTTTGGGGCTTCGTCCGGCTGACCTGCGCGCTCCGGATGTGGATGAAACCCCGCTGAAGGGAGAATTGCCGCGCAGCTATTGCAATCGCATCACGGCTGCCAAGGCCGCAGCTTTGCCCGCAGCTGCAAATGAGGTCATCCTCTGCGCCGACACGACGGTTGCCCTCGGGCGCCGCATCATGGGCAAACCGGCCGATAGAGACGAGGCACGCGCCTTTTTGCAAAAGCTCTCTGGCCGCCGCCATAAGGTCATCACTGCCGTGGCCGTTAAAACCAGTGAGCGTATTTGGCAAAAAGATGTGGTCTCAACCGTGCAGATGAAACGCCTCTCACCGCAAGAGCTCGAAGGGTATCTATCCACAGGGGATTGGCAGGGCAAGGCCGGCGCTTATGGAATACAGGGACCGGCGGGCGCCTTCATCCCTTGGATTTCTGGCTCCTACCCCGCGGTTATGGGCCTGCCCCTGCCAGAGACCGCACATCTGCTTCAGGCCGCAGGGTTCAATATTTGGGGGCAAACATGAAGGGCAAGCAGGTCATTCTGGGCCACATTGGCAAGGCCAAGGTCGCGGCACTTTTGGTCGATGGGATATTGCAGGACGTTCTGGTCGAAGATGTCAGTCGCCTGCCCCTCGGCAGCCTAATGCGCGCTGTCGTTGATCGCCCGGTAAAAGGCATTGGCGGCGTGATCCTTCGCCTTCCCAATGGCACAGGATTCCTGAAAAAGGCCAAAGGATTGGCCCCCGGTCAGACCCTCACGGTGCAAACCTCAGGCTTTGCCGAAGAAGGCAAGGCCGATCCGGTCACCCAAAGACTATTATTTAAAAGCCGTCACGCCATTGTTACTCCGGATCAACCGGGCCTTAATATTTCGCGGCAAATCTCCTGTGATGATACGCGCGATGCGCTCACACTTTTGGCCAAATCCGCAATGGATGGCTCCGATATGGGGCTGATCATCCGCAGCGCGGCGGCGGCGGCAGATCTCGAGGAGATTGCCGAGGACATTCAAACCATGCGCAGCACCGCAGAAGCCATCGCCGCAGAAACTGGGCAAGAGCCTGAGGTTCTGCTTGAAGGCGATGATCCGCATGTGCAGGCCTGGCGCGAATGGTCTGATGTGACAGATGTGCTGACCGCCGATGCTGATCTCGAAGACAGCGGCGCTTTGGATCAAATCGAAGCTGCACAGCAAGCTTGGGTGCCGCTGGGCAGTGGCGGCATGTTCATTGAGCGCACACGCGCCATGATCACCGTAGACATCAACACCGGCACCGACCTCTCGCCTGCGGCCTCGCTGAAGGTCAACCTGGCCGCAGCAAAAGATCTGCCTCGCCAATTGCGTCTTCGAGGGTATTCGGGGCAAATCGCAATTGATTTCGCGCCCATGAGCAAGCGAGATCGTAAACCGATAGAAGTGGCCCTGCGCGCCGCAGTGCGCAGCTGCGCCGTGGCCACGGAATTTGTCGGCTGGACCCCGCTGGGCCACGGCGAGCTGAAACGCAAACGCGAGCGCCCTGTGGTGCAAGATGTCCTAAGATGACCTGCCCCATCTGCAAGACGCCAACCGAACCTGAGCACCGCCCCTTTTGCTCTGCACGGTGCAAAGACATTGACCTCAGCAAATGGTTGATCGGCGGCTATGTGATTGCAAATGATGATGAAAGCGATAGCAGCGAAGTTGAAAGTGAAACCTGCGATCCAGAAGTCTAGCTCCGCAAAATAGCCCGGTCCGACACAGGATTGCCCGTTTCAAAACCTGCAAATTTTATTTTCGACCTTTTTGCCTAGAAAATCCGCGGAATCAGCTGGACAGTCCTAAGCGGGTCGCCTAAATACGCCTCAGCCTCGAGGAAGATCCTCACCCATGCCCGGGTAGCTCAGGGGTAGAGCAGTGGACTGAAAATCCTCGTGTCGGTGGTTCAAATCCGCCCCCGGGCACCATTTAAATAGACACGTATCCGATATTATCTTCTTGAAGAAAGACTAGATTGCGGTCTGGTTTACGCGCTTGATCAATGCTTCACCTGTTTCCTTGCGCTCACTGTAGCGTTCGACCAAATAATCAGACCGCCCCCGCGTCAGGAGCGTGAATTTAACCAACTCTTCCATGACATCGACCATGCGGTCGTAGTTTGGGGAGGGCTTCATTCGGTCATTGTCGTCAAACTCCAGAAACGCTTTGGGCGTCGAAGACTGGTTCGGAATTGTTAACAGTCGCATCCAGCGGCCTAGGGTGCGCAACTGGTTCACGGTGTTAAAGCTTTGCGAGCCGCCATTTACCTGCATAACGGCAAGCGTTTTTCCTTGGGTCGGACGGACGGCCCCCAATGACAAAGGTATCCAGTCGATCTGGGATTTCATAATGCCGGTCACCGCCCCGTGACGTTCGGGAGAACACCAAACCATACCTTCGCTCCAGGCGACCAGATCGCGCAATTCCTGCACCTTGGGATGGTCGGCATCCGTATCGTCTGGCAAGGGCAATCCGCTGGGATTATACGTCTTCGTCTCGGCGCCGAAACGGTTCAGCACCCGTGCGGCTTCTTGTGTCATCAACCGGCTAAAAGACCGGTCACGCAGCGAGCCGTAGAGCAACAGGATGCGCGGCGCATGGTCCAGTTGTCTCCCTGTTTCCAGACGGTCAGTGTCGATTTCGCGAAAATGGGTGTCGTCGATATTAGGTGTGTCTGTCATTGTGCTGTGTCTCTTGTTTTTGAAATTGCTTGAACAAGGCGGTCCAGCGCTCTTTCCAATCGGGCGCGAGGGCATGCGATGTTCAGTCGCCCGAACCCGGCGCCGCTGTCGCCAAAAGCGATGCCGCGGGTGATCGCCCATCCGGCCTCGCATCGCAGGAACTCGGTCAGCTCGCTTGGCGACAGGCCTAACTGGCGAAAGTCTAGCCAAATCAAAAATGTGCCTTCAGGTTCAATCAAAGAGGCCTCAGGGATGTCAGACAGACGCGCGCGCACCAAGGACAGGTTCCCCTCGATATAAGCGATGGCCGCGTCCAACCACGGCCCGCCATCTTTATAGGCGACCTCCATCGCCACGCTGGCAAAAGCGTTGTTCTTGTTCACTGTCAGACGACTATTTTCAGCCTTAAGGGCGTTACGCCGATTCTCATCGGAAACGACTGTAAAGGCACCGCAACACGCCGCGATGTTGAAGCTCTTCGCTGGGGAAAGACAGGTGATGCTGTTTTGCGCATCAGCGTCTGAAATACTGGCGAACGGCGTGTAGGGAAAGTTTTGGAAAGTAATGTCCGCGTGGATTTCATCCGAAACTACGACAACCCCGTTCTGCCTGCAGATCGCACCCAGTTGGGTCAGCTCAGCCTTGGTCCAGACACGGCCCACTGGATTATGCGGATTGCACAGGAACAGCATCGTGGTGCGCGGGTCAGCGGCGCAAGTTGCCAGCTCATCAAAGTTCATCTCATAGCGCCCGGACGAAAGCACCAAGGGGTTTTCAACCATGCGACGTCCGTTTTCCGCAATAATATCCGCGAAATCAAAAAACACGGGCGGTTGGACAATGATGCCGTCGCCCGGCCGGGTAAACAGATTGGCTGCCATCGAAAGACTATTCAGCACGTTGGGCGCACGTAGAATATGATCGGGGTGAATAGTCCAAGCGTGCCGCTGTTTCATCCATGCGATGAGCGCAGGCATGAGGCCATCGGGAATTGTCTCATAGCCAAAGACACCATGGGCCAGTCGTTGCGCCATTGCGTCCAATATGGGCTTAGGGGCGCGAAAGTCCATATCCGCAACACCTGCCGGAAACAGGCCCATTCCGTCGGTACCAAGCACCATGCGATGCACCTTGAGCGCCGGAACCTCGCGGCGATCTATCACCTCATCAAAATCAAAGGGATCAGCCATTTTGCGCATCATCCAATAGCCAGGCAAAGAAACAGGTCGCCAAAACAGCAGCGACCAACTGCACACCTATAAAGGCGGCAACATCAATGGGAGCGATCCCTGCAAACGTGTTCGAGAAGCCGCGCGCAATCGTGACCGCAGGGTTTGCGAATGATGTGGAGGACGTGAACCAGTAGGCTGCGGTAATATAGAGCCCAACAGCCATCGGCACCGCCGAGGGGCGCACTTTGATGCAGGCAAGGATAGTGCCGACCAGACCAAAAGTCGCAACAAACTCGCCCGTCCATTGGCCAATACCACTGCGCGATGTGGTAGAAGGGTCAAGCAAGGCATGTTCAAACATCACATGGGCTGCAAGCACACCTGCGATGCCGCCAAAGACTTGGGCAGTTACATAGAGTAAACTGTCGCGCTTTGTGATTTCGCGTCGCATGGCAAAGCTGAGTGTGACGGCGGGGTTAAAGTGTGCGCCCGAGATCGGCCCGAAAATGGTAATCAACACCACTAAGATTGCACCCGTCGGTATCGTATTGCCCAAGAGCGCAATCGCAACGTTTCCGTCGGCTAACCGTTCGGCCATGATACCCGAGCCGATGACGGTCGCCAACAGCGAAAAAGTCCCCAGCCATTCTGCCATAAGGCGTCGTTCAAGTGTCATTCTGTACCTCCTGTGAGCGCAGAGAACTGCGCAAGATCGACATTGCCGCCAGTAATAATGGTTGCAACAGCCCTGTTCCTTATTGCGATCTGCCCGTTCAAAACTGCGGCCAGACCAACAACCGCGCCGGGTTCCGTCACGATTTTGAAATGCTCAAAGGCAAAGCGCATCGCGTCTCGGACATCTGCATCGCTGGCAGTCACACCGCCTGCAAGTAGGTCGAGGTTGATCGGAAAGGTCACCTCGTTTGGCATAGGCGTCATGATCGCATCGCAGATCGTGCGTTGGCCCACGGGGTTGGCGCGGCGTTCGCCTGCAACAAGCGAGCGACGTGTGTCATCAAACAAGGCTGGCTCCGCCGCATAGACTTGGGTTCGTGGGGATGTTTCGGCCATGACGACAGCTGTTGCCGCTGTCAGGCCGCCACCGCCACATGGCACCAGGACTGCGTCCAGAACGGGCGCATCTTCGAATAATTCCAGGGCAGCAGTTCCGGCCCCAGCCAGAACCTGACCATGGGCGCTTGGCGGGACTTCGATGCGACCAGTCTGCGATCTTATACGAGCCACCACATCAGCACTGTTTTCTGTGTCACGGTCAAAGGTGACAATCTCTGCGCCAAGGGCACGGGTCGCGTTCATCTTTGCGGTTGGCACATCGCTGGGCATGACGATGACAGCGGACGACCCCAACAGTTGCGCTGCGCGTGCCAAACCAAGGGCGTGATTTCCTGACGAATAGCTCACCGTTCCGCAAGCGCGTTCCTTGGAGGTCAGGTTCAAGATCCTATAATACGCGCCGCGTATCTTGAATGCACCGGTGCGCTGGATGTTCTCTGCCTTCAGCAGCAACCGTCCTCCAGGCATTTCATTAACGTCGGGATTCTCAAGCACAGGCGTGCGCAGGACCACATCGGCAAGTGCCACCTGAGCAGAGCGGATGTCGGCAAGTGATACGGGGTGCACACTCATTCTTGATCCCTGTGCGGTTCGGCATCAGAGGCAATTTGATAGACAGCGTCTCCGCGCACGACTTGCGCCATCGCGCGCCTGCACAGTGCGATCCCTGCATACGGGGAGGTAATCCTGTCCGGCTCCGCCTCAGGTGTATCTGGATGATGGATCAGACCGACAAGCTCGCCCTCGGCGACATCCTCACCGATAGATTTCAATGGCTCAAACAGACCTGCCGCATAGGCATAAACCGACCCCTTAGCATTCAACTCGCGCGTGCCTTGAGCTTGGTCGGGCACATAGTCTGGCAACATCCCAAGACTGTGCATAATGCGACGCAGCCCCCGTTCGGTGCGTTTCAGAATATCAGGCGTGACCTCACCACCACCGCCGAGTTCGGCCATGACGTTGATCACCCCCTTCCGATTGGCGGCTCCCATCGCTGTACGCGCCGTGCTGTTGCGGCCACCGCCACTGGTAAAAACCCATGCGTAAGGCAAATCAAACGCTTCTTGAAGGCTGATCAAAGCCTCCGTTTCTTCGGCACTATGGCCTTGCCCGCGCAGTAACGTCGGCGGATAGAAAAGCGAGCTGCCGCCTGAATGCAAATCAACTGAATAGTCTGCCAATGGCATTACGACCTCTTCGATATAGTGGGCGATCATTTCAGTGGGACACCCACTGGCGTTGCCGGGAAATAGGCGATTGAGGTTCCCGTTATCGATAGGTGACGTGCGCGACCCGGCCTCACCCGCCGGTGCATTGACCATAGGTAGCAAGATCAACCGACCCAGGATATCACCAGGTTCCAACGTGAGGGCGAGGTTAGAGATCGCAATCTGGCCTTCGTATTCGTCCCCGTGATTGCCCGCCATAATGACGAGCGTGGGACCCTCACCATTCTTAATGGAAGTCATGGGAATCGGAATCCAACCATAGGCCGAGCGATGAACAGAGTGCGGTAGGCGCAGAAATCCTGACTGCTTACCGTTTGCTTCAAAATCAACTTCAGACTTAATTGAGGTTTCCGACATCCAAGCTTCTCTCATAACTCAATTCGGCAAACACCGAAGTGTTTTTTGGCTAGATCAGGAGGGATATCTTGTCAAGCTTTGATAATTCGGGCAATAACGATTTATGGAACAAGACAATGCCATCGAAGCCTTTGCGGCTCTTGCACAACCAACGCGTCTGGAAGCCTTTCGGCTGCTCGTGAGGGTTGGTCCAAAGGGATTGCCAGCCTTGGAAATCTCGCGGCAATTGGGCACGAAACCCTCGACACTTTCAGGCCATCTCGCCATTCTCAAACGCGCTGGCGTCTTGACTGCGACACGCCATCAACGTGAAATCTACTACGCGGCAAATCTTTCAAGTGTGAATGCGCTCGTCCAGTTCTTGATCGCTGACTGCTGCGGTGGACAAATTGAGAACTGTTCGGAAATTGTGGCTTTGCTTGATAGAGGCGAAATCCAGTAAAGCGGTCATTCATGCTGTCGCAGCGAAATGTCACTTTGTCCGCAAAACAGCCATTAGTGCATGGCGCAGGCACTATCTGCTTCATCAGTGAGTGGTCGCAAACAAAATTACTGCCGAATAAATTTACAAGACGAATACTGAAGGCCCGTGGTTCGAGACGCGGGGGCCCTACGATCAAGGGCCTTGTCTGAGCCTGGCGCGTTTTATCTGTTTGGATTGGGCTAAGTACCCCCCCCAAACAAGATGGCCGACACCTCACAGGAATGCTTAGCGCGGGGAACAGTCAAGCTATAATTGTTGCAGGAATATTCACATCAGATGAAGCTTTATCACTGGGTTTTCCCTCAATCACAGATTCGACGGACGTCAGGGAATTTTAAAAAGCGGCACCGAACGCGGCAATTTGTTCTAGCGTCAAAATGCAAGAAGCGCCCCTCGGGACGCTAGTGCAGTGTAAACTTTTAGTTAGTTTTGGTTGCGGGAGTAGGATTTGAACCTACGACCTTCAGGTTATGAGCCTGACGAGCTACCGGGCTGCTCCATCCCGCGCCAAGTTCCTGCTAGCTAGACCCTCGCCACGCAAATCACAAGGGGTAAATCGCAGATTTTTGCCTCGCAATCCAATTTTCCGCAAAGAGCCGCACCGGGCCTTTCGATCATATCGCAATCTCATACTCAAACCGTGTGGACCTGAAATTCTGGTCCATCGAGTATATCGCGAATCACAGTGGAGATGCGCGGTGAATTCTTTCGAACCAAGCCGCTGGCTTTGAGCCCGTCTCTCAGATCCGTACCAATTCCAAGACGGCGCCAGAGGCGCGCTTTATATAGGATTTCATTTGTATCAATATGAGTCGACATCATGCGGCTGGGGAGCAGCTCTGTATGCTTCCAGTCACGAACCGAAATAATCTCCGAGACCAACGGCCCGGCCAGAGGTTTTGAATAAGATTGAATAAATACATTATGTTCAAACTTCGCCGCTTGCCCTCCTCCTTTGAACAGTATTCGATTGCCCAAAAGCGGTTCGCGACCACGAATAATGTAGCGTAAAAAGGTTGCATTTTCACGCGAAACCACGCGACAAAATGCAATCATATAGTGATTTGGCCAAGTCTTCGTATTGAAATATATCAAGTAATCTCCACGAAACCTTTCCAAAGCGCGCGGTGGCTGGCGGAAAAAAGCATCCAGCGAAAACTCCAATGTCCGCTGTGAAAGACGGTGTTTGAGCAACGCCACATTGCGGTATTTCTGAGAAAATTGGCTATGCGGCATTTCAAAATCCGCCGCTTGCACATTGAAATAATCACAAATGGCGATCAAATTATGGGTATTGGGATAGGACTTGTTGTTAACATAGCGACCAAATTGCTGACGGTTGATCCCCAATTCGCGCGCAACAAAGGACACAGACCTCCTCAGACCGCAGAGCCACCGCAGATTCTTGCCAAATTCAGTCATAAAATGCGCCTAAATAGAAAATCATGATCAAATACATGCATAAGATGCAGGATCTATATTTTCCAACTCCCACGGCATTGCAATGGTTTTGAGCGTTTTGGCCCAAATTGTGCGGCCAAATACTCGGTTAGATCAGCCCCAAAGCAGCGGCAGCGCAGTCCACCCGCAGTGTCGCGGAATAAAATATGAAAGAAAGGTGAATAAATTACCCGCCAATGCAATCTAAACAGGTATTTTTGAGCGCATTCGAATAAATTTGTATACTATCGCGCAATTTTCATGATCGGATGCTTCCTTTAGCGGTGGGAGTGTAGCACGCAATGAGGCAAAGGTGGGAAAGACGCATTAGACAGGGCAAGCCCTATGGCACCAGTCTAGCTGTCGCATGTCCTAGCTCATCTTCACCTCATCACCTGCTGCGGCCCCTTTGGAAGGGGACAAGAACATACAGTTCCCACACCGGGGTGGATGAGGTGCGCTCTGCCTGCCAAACCCTCCGCAAACTGGGATAGAACGCGTCTGCGGCCACCCTCACCCTCACCTACGCCCGCCGCAGGCGCGTTCACTCTGAATACTCTAATTTTTTATCGACATTTTCAGCCCAATCGCACAACATTGATCCGGTAAAAGCAAAACGGAGCCTTTATGTCAGATCACGGTTATGAAGCAGGGCGGCTGAACTTGCCTTTTGTTGGGATTTCCACTTTTGGCAAGCGCCCCTATGTGGCGGATTGGGATGCGATCGACGCTGATGTGGCGATTCTGGGTGCTCCCTTTGATTTTGGCACCCAATGGCGACCGGGTGCGCGCTTTGGCCCGCGTGCGGTCCGCGAAGCCTCAACTCTGTTTTCTTTCGGACATGCCGGTGCCTATGACCACGAAGATGACGCCACATATCTGGCAAGCGATGTGCGGATCGTTGATTTGGGTGATGCCGATATCATCCATACGAAAACCGACGAAAGCCATGCCAATATTGAATTTGGCGTGCGTAAGATTTTGGCCGCAGGCGCGCTGCCAGTTGTGGTGGGCGGCGATCATTCCATCAATATCCCCTGCATCAACGCCTTTTCTGAGCAAGAACCGGTACATGTGATACAGATTGACGCCCATTTAGACTTTGTGGACAGCCGTCATGGGGTCACTGCGGGCCATGGCAATCCCATGCGCCGAGCCATTGAAAAACCATGGGTCAGCGGCATGACGCAACTGGGCATTCGCAACGTCAGCTCCACTGCGAAAGAAGGCTATGATGACGCCCGAGCCCGCGGATCTGATATCCTCTCAGTACGACAAGTCCGCGCATTAGGGCTAGAGGCCGTGCTGGAGCGAATCCCCGCCGGCGCGCGCTACTATGTCACTATAGATATCGACGCTTTCTGCCCCTCCATCGCTCCGGGCACCGGCACGCCAAGCCATGGCGGTTTTCTGTATTACGACGTCTTGGAAATCTTGCAGGGCCTGGCCCAGCGCGGGCAAGTCGCCGGGATTGATCTGGTTGAAGTGGCACCTGCCTATGATCCGACGGACAGCACGCAAATTCTTGCGGCGCAATTGCTCTTAAACTTCATCGGCTTTATTTTTCACCAAAGGCGATGAGCGGCTCTTAACGATCGCCGCCAAGCTCTTGCCAAATCTCTGCGACCCAAGCTTTAATCTGCAAAGCCTCTTCCCAGCGATTAGACATCTCGCGCCCCTGGGCATCGGTCATCGCATATTCCGGCGGCCCAAGCTCGCACAGGAAGATACACTCCCCCTCGGAGCGCCGGCGCCAATCTTGCAGCCCTTCGCGCCACCACCCTTTAAAAAGCTCAACCCATTTTTGATGCTGCGGAAAGTCCAATTGCAATTGAATTTGCTGCCGACTGGCCACCCGGCCTTGAAAACTATCTGAGCGCTGCAAAATTCGGCTAATCAACCCCATGTCACGCTCCGACAGGGGAAACCAAAATTCGCGGTCGACCACATAATGGCTCAAGTCTGCGCATATGCGCATCTCAGGAATCGCATCAAGCAGGCAAAGCGTGGAATAGAGATCATTCGTGATGCAATTGCGATGAGTCTCAAATTGCACCGGAACGCCAATCTCATCGGCCATATCCATCCATTGCCGGATCACGGGAATCATCCCATCAACGCTCAGTGGCGTCACCTGACCAATCACATCCACAAAAGGGCTGCCGAAATCCTTCGCCATGACCAGGGTCTCGCGCAGGCTTTCAACGGTCTTGGGAAATGCAACAATCAAAGGTGTGAGACCATGGCGCTCCATATGCGGGCGCACCTCATGGGCTTGGGCCACATCACCAGCACCTAGGTCAATGGCCATCCCATCATAACCTGCCTGCGCTACCATTTCGCACAGCTGCGCGTAGGGCAGTTTTATCCCTGTTTGATCATGCGGCTGCATGGCCCAAAGGCTGGTGAAGGTCTTTAGCGTCTGTGTCATCTGGCAAGCCTGCAATGAGTTCTTCTATGAGGCAAGTCATTTTCACGCGGCCTGAGGCGGTCGGGGCCATACTGACACATTGATGCCAAAAAACTCACAGTCACGCCCGAAAAACGGCGCAACGGCAAAGAGAATCGCGCTAGGATGCTGGAATGATGTTTTCATTGCCTAATCCAGATGTGCTCTATGATGCACTTGTCGCTCGGAGTGATGCCTATGAGGGGCGTGCCTATGTCGGCGTAACCTCAACGGGCATCTTTTGCCGTCTCAACTGCCCGGCCCCCAATCCCAAACCGGAAAACTGCACGTTTTTTGACACCCCCGGCGATTGTATCGCCGCGGGATTTCGGCCCTGCAAACGCTGCCACCCGCTGGCGCCTGTGGCGCGGCTGGATCCGCTTGTAGATCAGATGCTAAAAGCCTTTGATGCAGACCCGATGCGCCGCTGGAGCGAGACTGGCGTCGCCGAGATGGGGTTTGATCCGTCAACCGTAAGGCGCGCCTTCAAACGACATTTAGGCATGACGTTTCTAGAAATGGCCCGCCACCGCCAATTGCGCCATTCCGCCGAGGTTCTGGCCAAGGGCGATAAGGTCATCGAGGCCCAACTGAGCGCAGGATTTGACTCGCCCAGCGCATTTCGCGCCGCTTTCGCAAAATTTTTGGGACGCGCCCCAGGAGAGTTTGCCGAAAATGCCCAATTGCGGGCCAGTTGGGTCGATACTCCCATTGGCGCAATGGTGACCATCTGTGACGCCACCCATGTGCATTTGCTGGAGTTTCCCGAGCGGAAAGGTCTGGCCCGTGAGGTGCAGCGCCTCTTTCAATTTTCGAAGGGGCAATTGGGTTTTGGGCGCTTTGCCTTGACCGATCAGCTGCAAGAGCAATTGACCGAATTTTTCGAGGGGCGGCGACCGAAATTCGATCTGCCTTTGGCCCTACATGGCACCGATTTTTCCAAAACTGTCTGGCGCGCTTTGCAAGAGATCCCGGCCGGTCACACCCGATCCTATGCGCAATTGGCACAGGCCATCTCCCGCCCCACTGCCATGCGTGCTGTGGCGCGCGCTAATGGGGCCAATCAAATCGCCATTGTATTGCCCTGCCACCGCGTCATTGGCGCTGATGGCACTTTGACAGGCTATGCCGGCGGGCTGTGGCGCAAGCAAAAATTAATAGAGCTGGAGCGCGCCTATGCGGATGCCGACTTAAGCCTCAACCCGCAACGGGCGTCCCGCTGACCGGGGCACAATCCAAACTTCATCCATGGGCCATTGGCCTTCATCTTTTTGCGCAAACCGCTTAATGACTTCGA
>Ga0209654_1000694_pt1 | contig 31145 bp, 29 predicted proteins | sample SaaInl1SG_22_DNA_FD_184646 | JGI IMG/M metagenome (GOLD analysis project Ga0209654, IMG submission 184646) | Marine microbial communities from expanding oxygen minimum zones in the Saanich Inlet - ESP_161SG_22_DNA (SPAdes) (version 2) | ecosystem: Environmental > Aquatic > Marine > Intertidal... | reverse complement strand
TCATAATACAAGGGTTTTTCTATGATGTGATCTGTAGTCAAAGGGGTGGCAGCAATTCCTGCATCAAGCGTGCCTTTTTCTAAGTGCTCCAATATCTGTTGTGTTGGCATTTCTTCAATTTCCAACACCAACTGCGGATATGCTTTGAGAACAGTTTGCAAAAACAGGGGTAATAATGTTGGCATGATTGTAGGAATAATACCCAGTTTAAACGTGCCGCCAATAACTCCTTTTTCTTGATCAACAACATCTAGCATACGTTCAGATTCAGCCACAATCCGTTTCGCTTGTGCTATAATTTTTTCCCCAACAAGCGTAAGTCCTATGGGTTTTTGAGTTCGATCAAAAATAGTTATATCGAGTTCTTGCTCCAGCTTTTGAATTTGCATGCTCAGTGTAGGTTGTGTTACAAAAGCATGTTCGGCGGCAGTAGTGAAATTGCGATATTCAGCAACAGCAATACAATATTTAAGTTGGGTAATGGTCATGATTATTGATTTAAAATAGTTACACGCATCCGCATATTGGTAAGTGGCCACTCGCGTTTGTCTGTCGGTAATGCATTTATGGCATCCACTACATCCATGCCGCGAATCACTTTACCAAAAACAGTATAATTTCCGTCCAAATGGTATGCGCCTGGTGTTTTTTGTACAATAAAAAACTCATATGGAGATGCCAACTTATGTGGATTTTCAATTTCACTACTAGGCATAGAAACAACACCGCGATGGTGTTTTAGCCCATTGCGCGTATCTGGTGGAAGTAAGTATTTCCCAATTTTTCTTCGTTTTTGTCCCGTATCATAATTATCTGAATTCCCCCCTTGAATGATAAATTCTGGTACAACACGATGAAAGTAAGTGTCATCAAAATATTTTTTTTTGGTGAGGAAAATAAAATTTGCTCTGTGATAGGGGGTTTGTTCAAACAACAATATATCAAAGCTGCCCAATGGAGTTTCTATACGCACTTTGTTTTCAGGGTTGTTTTCTGCAAAATCTTTTAAAAAGGGAATAGCTTTTTCGGCTGTTAGCGGTAATCCCGACTTGTCTTTATTTTCTATTATTTTTTTTGGTGTAACGACTGGTGGATTTGAAATAATTTTCTGCGGTTTTTTTTGGTCATTTCTAGAATTACACGCAAGCAATATTCCCAATAAAAAGAACAGAAATAGACGCCTCCATTGAAGTTGTAACATGCCATAAAGGTACAGGTTTTCTTGTTTTATGCCGATTGACTAACCTTTTGTATTTTTGTGTAACAAAACCAAATCGTGTTAAAACGAAATCCTTTCGGACATTACCTGTTTATTAAGCTGTGGCTCATTCGTCTATTGGGATGTATCACACGCAAGCGCTTTAATGGATTTAACGATTTGCAGATTCGCGGCTCTGAAATCATTCGTCAATTGCCTGATAAAAACGTGCTATTCATTTCCAATCACCAGACATATTTTGCCGATGTAACCGCCATGATGCATGTGTTTTTTGCCAGTTTGGCGGGTAGGGATGATAACTTGAATTACTTGAGCTATATATGGCGACCAAAACTAAATGTCTATTATATCGCAGCTAAGGAAACCATGAAGGCTGGAATTTTACCTAGAATTTTGGCTTACACGGGTTCTATTTCGGTAGAGCGTACTTGGCGTGAAAAAGGAAAAGATGTTAATCGCCAGGTTAAAATGAGCGATATTTCCAATATTGGAAAAGCATTGAATGATGGGTGGGTCATCACTTTTCCGCAAGGGACTACTAGACCCTTTGCACCCGTAAGAAAAGGAACCTTACACATTATTAAGACCTATAACCCCGTGGTGGTTCCGATTCAAATTGATGGATTTCGCCGGTCGTTTGACAAAAAAGGAATTTTCATAAAGAAAAAAGGAATCAAGCAGACCATGCACATCAAGCCACCTATGAAATTTGACCTTACAAAATCAAATGAAGCCCTTGTCGCGCAAATTGCTGAAGCAATAGGCCAAGTTAAAAAATAACTATTCCAAAATCCCAGCGCAACTTATTCGCGCTCCTGCTGCACCAGAGGGTTGCGAAACAAAATCATCTGCCCCTTGATGCACTATAATGGCTTTTCCTAAAATATTTTTGGTGTCGTCTTCACAGCCAATACACCACTCATCAGTTTCAAAATATACGCGGCCGATACCGTCTGCTCCTACTTCAAAATTTCCTATATCCCCTTTGTGATAGCCTGTTTCATTGCCCCAAGCACCATGCGATTCGAAAGTTGGATTCCAATGTCCTCCCGTTGATTTGCCATCATCAGAGGAGCAATCTGCTTTTTCGTGTAAATGAATGGCATGCGTGCCTTCATCTAATCCACGAATGGTAACGCTTAGTTCCACCAAACCGTTTTTTTCATTAAGCAATGCAAAACCAGCAGCATCAGATTCGCTTTTTGGGTTTAGTCCAATTTCTAATTGACTGCGTTGACAGCCAATGACTGCTGTTATGAGTATAAATAGTAGTAATGTCTTTTTCATGTTACTAAAGTAATTGAATTTTATGCATATTTGAAAAAAATTGTCATGCATCCTCAGAAATTATTTTTGTTAGGTATTGGTCTGCTGTGCTTAACTTCTTGTGGTATTCACTACAAGACCACAACGTTTATGGCTAGTCCTTCATCTATTTCATACGAGAACAAAGCAAATTGGGCGGTTTATGCAGGTAAAACACCCGACGGAAAATTCGTAAGTGAATTTTCAGATAGCCTTCAAGCCGATGTGTTTTTTGTATATCCTACACTTTTAACAGATAAAAAAGACACCCGCTGGAACGCTCCCGTCCAAGACAGTATAATTTGTGATGGCGTACAAAAATGGATTATTCCTTTTCAGGCTTCAGCGTGGGCAAATGCTGCACGACTATTTGTGCCATATTACCGTCAAAATCATTATCGTGCTTTTTTTGAACCCTACTTAAGTCAAGGTGGACAAGAAGCAAAAGCGCTGGCTTATGAGGATGTTAAAGCAGCTTTTGAATATTATTTAAATTTTGAAAATAAGGGTCGTCCCATTATTTTGGCAGGTCATAGTCAAGGGGCTATCCATCTAAAAAAAATTGTTCAAGAATTCTTTGATGGCACCAAACTTCAGCAACAACTAGTGGCTGCATATTTAGCCGGTACTCGTGTTGATGAAAATGAGTTTAAATATGTAAAGCCTCTTGTTACTCCGGAACAAACGGGTGGCTTTGTGAGTTGGAATAGTTATAAGATGGGAAAGCTGCCCAAATATGCCGATTGGTACAAAGGGGCAGTAACGACCAATCCCGTCACTTGGGATAGCACTACAACAAGCGAATTTTCCAATCATAAGGGCTTACTTTATTATGATCAGCAATTAATTCCTTCATGTCTTACCGTTGAAGTTACCGATGGTTTGCTCTGGGTAAGCTTACCTAAAGTACCTAAACGTTTTTGGGTATCATTTGTTAAAGACTATCACCGATTCGATGTATCTTTCTTTTGGCAAGACATTCGTGAAAATGCAGCGCTACGGGTAAGGGAATTTTTAAATTAAAATTTCGTTAAGGAGCTTCCGGTGCCAAAGCCACTTTAAGTCCGTCTAATTCGGGTGTTATGGGAATTTGACAACCTAATCTTGAATTGTCTTCCACATAATAAGCTTCGTCAAGCATCGCTTCTTCGTCATCGTTTCGTTCACCAAAGTGTTCATCAGTAACAATATACACTTGGCATGAAGCGCACATGGCCATACCACCACAAATTCCCTCAACGGGAAGTTCAAATCCCTTGCAAACTTCCATTAAATTTAAATTCATATCTGTTGGAACGGAAAATTCATGTTCAGTTCCCTCACGGTCAACGACCGTAATGCTAATGTCTGCACTCACGAAGTAACGGTTTCTTTAGGTTGTTCATTCTCAAATCCTTGGACTCCTTGAACGGTTGTGTATTTGAGTGTAAATTTTTTGTCTGGATTGATGATTTTATATGCGGTTTGAACGGCAAGTGTTGCCTCGTGAAAACCACATAAAATCAGTTTTAGTTTCCCAGGATATGTATTCACATCTCCAATGGCAAAAACACCAGGAAGATTTGTTTGGTAATCAAACGTATCTACTACAATGGCATTTTTTTCAATTTCCAATCCCCAGTCTCCAATAGGGCCAAGTTTTGGCGACAGCCCAAACAATGGAAACCATAAATCCGTATTTACAGTTGTTTTATCTTCTTTAGTATGAATGACAACTGATTCAAGTTCGTCAGTTCCTTCAAGTTCTTTTACTTCTCCAAACGTGTGAAGTTTCATTTTTCCATTATCGGCCAATTCGTATGCGCGTGCAACAGAGTCTTTGTGCGCTCTAAAGCGATCGCTTCTGTGTACCAAATGCACAAAGCTTCCTTTTTCTGCAAAATAAATTGCCCAATCAAGTGCCGAATCGCCACCACCCGAAATGACCATGTCTTTTCCTTCAAATTGGTCTGGGTCTTTGACAATGTAGCGCACGCCTTTGTCTTCAAAATCAGCAATGTTGCTAATAAGGGGTTTTCTAGGTTCAAAACTACCTAATCCACCAGCAATCATTACTACAGGAGCGTGATGCTGTGTGCCTTTACTTGTGGTAACAATGAATGTTCCATTTTCTTGTTTTTCGATACTGTCTGCGCGTTCTCCTAAGGTAAATCCGGGTTTAAATGGTGCAGCTTGCTCCATCAACTTATCTACTAATTCTCCTGCTAATACAGATGGATAACCAGGAATATCATAAATCGGTTTTTTAGGATAAATTTCAGCAAGTTGACCGCCAGGTTGTGGAATGGCATCAATAAGATGACAACGAAGTTTCATAAGACCTGCTTCAAAAATTGCAAAAAGTCCAACGGGCCCTGCCCCAATAATTATAATATCAGTTTTAATCATTTTTTTTCGAGTAATTTTTCTGTTAATGCATTCATAGCTACAATTTTTTGCTCAAAATCACCCTTTAAGCTATTTCGATATTCGTATAGTTTATCTAGAAGTGCGTCTGTTTCTTCTGGCAAAAAGCCTTCTAACCACTGACGCATTCGTTTTGCTAAAGTAGGAGATTTTCCGTTTGTTGAAATAGCGATTTTCAAATTCCCTTTTGTAACAATACCTCCCATATAAAAATCGCAAAGCGGTGGATTGTCAGCCACATTGACCAATGTGTTTTTTTTTCTACATAGTTTGTAAACGCGTTCGTTTACTTTTGGTACATCTGTAGTAGCTACAACAATATTTTTCCCTCTCAAAAATTTTCTGTGAAAAGAACGTTTAATTACTGTGACGTTTTTGTCTGCAATAAACGCTTGTGTTTCTTCTCGCACCATTGGGCTAACAAGCGTAACTCTTGCATTCGGAGATGATTTAAATAGGAATTCTAGTTTTTCCAATGCTACAAATCCGCCCCCAACAACAAGGACATGCAGTTGTTCTGTTTTTAAAAAAATAGGGTAGAGTGTATTCATGCGTGTTGGATTTCCTTTTGAATATTCCACAATGCTGTTTTGTCTTCCACAGCAGATCCTACAAAGATAGTGGCTGGATTGCTAACCCCCTCATCTTTAACACGTTTTACAATAGTATGTAGTGTTCCAGTTACCCATTTTTCGTCTGGCATTGTGCCATTTTGAACAATTCCAACTGGATAGTCTGCGGGTTTGTGTTTTTTGAATATAGATATGATTTCTTCAAGATGCGTCATACCCATAAGAATTACCACAGTTGCAGATGATTGCGCTGCATGTGTAATATCTTCCGAGGGTTTTCCGTCGCAAGTATATCCTGTTGTAACCCAAATGCTTTCATATAGGCATCTTTTGGTTAGTGGGATACGGTGTGCTGCAGCAATTCCTGTGAAAGAAGAAATTCCAGGGATAAGTTTCGCCGAAATACCAAAGCGTTCTGCATGTGTGATTTCTTCAGCAGCTCGGGCAAAAACCGAGACATCACCGCCTTTAAGGCGTACCACATTTTTTCCTTCAAGAACAAAATCTACAAGCATGGTGTTTATTTCAGATTGCTTAAACGAATGTTCGCCTTTTCGCTTTCCTACAAAATAATGCTTGCCCATAGTGTTGTGCGTCAATATAACGGGGTTTACTAATGCGTCATATAAAATAATATCCGCTTGCTCAACAGCACGTATGGCTTTTAGTGTGATCAGTTCTGGATCACCAGGACCTGCACCAACAATGATAAGGCTTCCGTTAATTTTGTTGTGCATGTCTAAATTCTTTTATCCAGTCCATTACATGCAATGCTTCGTTGTAGTAGCTATTAGCAAATGCTTCACTTGGGGATGTTTTGTTTAATAGTCTCGTTACTTCTCCAAAGGATATTTTATTTATGCTGTGGTATGTTGAGAAGTGCGTTTCAAAAGCATCAATAATAGAGTGGTGTGAATTGATTTTTGCAGAACGCGTTGTAAGTAGCGCTTTTGCTGCTCTAATTCTCCCGGCATAACTGTAATAAATACTGTTTGCCCATTCTTTATTATCTAAAGCAGTTTTTGCTTTCTCAACATGTTCTTCTGCATCAAACAATAAGGTTTGGACGAGATCAATGGTTACCCCCGCACATTCGCCTACGCCAATGGCTTTTTTGTACACTTCTTCATTTCCCCAGTCAACAAAATCTGATTGAGTTAGATTGGTGGTGTCTGCATAGCCTTTTAGGTTTTGGTAGAAATAATCCGTTTCTTTTCTCAGATAATACTGTAAAAACGATTCTTCTGACTGTGCATTTGTGTCAAAATCTTCCAATAACCAACGTAGCACTTGCGGCGTGCGCTTAGCAGGAACTTTCAATGCTTTGTCGGCATATCTCCCTTCGCCATTTCCTAATATGCCTCCACCCAACAATACTTGTGTAGCCGGAGCAATATTTCCATCAGCTTTTACTGTCATTCCTTGAAAACCAATATCTGCAATGGCATGTTGCCCACAGGCATTCATACAACCACTAATTTTAATATTTAGGTTGTGTTTTGAGATTATTGCGGGATATTCTTCTTCGATAACACGTTGTAATTCTTCAGCTAACCCCATGCTACTTGCAATTCCTAAATTACACGTATCTGTTCCTGGGCAAGCCACAATATCATTGATTTTATGATACCCTGCTTTTGCTAAGTCTAATTGCTGTAGCGCTTGGTAAAGTGCAGGCAGGTTAGCTTCTTTAATTCCTCTTAGCAAAATACTTTGTCCAATAGTGAAGCGTAAGTCATCGCTGCAAAATGAATCAACCACTTCGGCTAGTGCACGCGCTTTGTCAGATGAAATATCACCTCGGTCAATAGCAATTCCAACGGCTACTAATCCGTCTTGCTTTTGTGGGAACACATTGATTTCTTTCCATTTTGCAAAATGAATATCTACAGCTTTGTCAGCGTCAAAATTGGCTGTCTTTTCTGTTGTGTTTTCACTGGGGATAATATCAATTGTTTTTGGAGAAATAGATTGATAAACGTCATGTACTCTGTTGTTAAAGACTTCAAAACCTTGTTCTTTAATTAAGAACTTCATACGTGCTTTGTTACGTCGATTACGTTCTCCGTATTGGTCAAAAACGCGTACAACAGCTTCAGTGAACGGAATAAATTCCTCTACTGAAATAAACTCTTGAATGACATCAGCAACTCTTGGTTGGGCGCCAATACCACCACCGACAAGCATTTTGAATCCGCGTATGCCATTTTTCAATACAGGAATAAATCCGATGTCATGCGTAAATGTTATGGCATCATCTTTAGCTGAACTAGAAAAAGCGATTTTAATTTTTCGCCCCATATCTTGGCAAATGGGATTGCGTAAGAAATATTCAAAAAAGGCTTTGGCATAAGGCGTTACGTCAAATGGCTCATTGGGGTCAATACCCGACATAGCCGATGCAGTTACGTTGCGAATGGTGTTTCCACAAGCCTCTCGTAAAGTAATGTCGTCTTGTTCTAATTCTGCCCAAAGTTCTGGCGTTCTATCTAAGGACACATAATGGATTTGAATGTCTTGACGTGTGGTGATGTGTAAGTTACCGTTAGAGTATTCGTCTGAAACCTGAGCAATTCTACGCAATTGTTTTGCTGAACATTTTCCATAAGGAATTTTAATGCGCACCATTTGCACGCCTTGTTGGCGTTGTCCGTAAACACCTCGTGCCAAACGAAGGCTTCGGAACTTTTCTTCGTCCATTGTTCCTTCTTTAAACGCAAATATTTTACGTTCTAAGTCAAGGATATCGTATTCAACAATTGGATCTTCTATTTCGGTTCTAAAACTTTTCATGTGGTTTCTATAAATCCAACGCCTGCGGTGTTGAATGTGTTTGGATCGATTAAAATAAATGCACCTAAGGCAGGATTTTCTTTGTAAGATTTTGTGGTAATGGGTTGCGCCAGTGCCAATCCGCCTTTGCCAATATCGTTCAACTCTAGCTGATTAGCTTGACGGTTTTCTAAGGCTTCTAAATCAATTTTAGAACGCACATGTTGCACCTTTACCAAACTGCGTTGGATGCCTTGCTGCAACCAATATTTGTTACCAGGAGATAATGGCGTGTCTTGCATCCAGCAAAACGTTGCACTTATGTTTTTTCCGCTATTGACATTCGCTTTTTCGTTGAGGATGCTATCCCCTCTAGAGGCATCAATTTCATCTACCAAAAGTATAGTGCCGTTTTCTCCAGCTGAGATTCTTCCTGTGCTTTCACCATACTTTTCAATGCGTTTGATGATGCTTTTTCTCCCTGACGGATGAATATTAATGGCATCGCCAACAGCAAAACTTCCTGAGCGAACGTTTCCTGCAAAACCGCGATAATCGTGTAATTCTTCACGTTTTGGACGAATTACATATTGAATTTGAAATGCTCCATCATTCGCTTTGTTGCTTTCCAATGGAATTGTTTCAATTAAACTGAGAAGCGGTTCGCCATTATGCCAATTTAATTTATCAGAATTACTCACAACATTTTCGTTAAACAAAGCCGATACAGGTGTGTAGTGATAGGTTACACCATCTTGTCCGTGCTTGTCAACAAGACTTTCAAGCGTTGTTTTTATATTTTCAAAAACATCTTGACTGTAATCTACCAAATCCATTTTGTTGACAGCAAATATGATTTGCTTAATGCCCAGAAGCTGGGTAATAAAAAAGTGTCGTTTGGTTTGCTCAATTACACCTTTTCTGGCATCTAAAAGGATGATGCTTGCCTGCGCCGTTGATGTGCCTGTCACCATGTTTCTTGTGTATTCTACATGACCAGGTGAGTCAGCAATAATAAATCTTCTTTTTGGCGTTGAGAAGAAAATGTGCGATACGTCAATCGTGATGCCTTGCTCACGTTCTGTTAGCAAACCATCAGTGGCTAAGGATAAATCCAAATATCCAAAATCACGAGCAGCACTTTTTTCTTCAATGTGCTGAATTTGATCAGTTTTTAAAGCCCCAGTTTCGTATAAAAGCCTGCCAATTAAGGTACTTTTTCCGTCATCTACGCTTCCGGCGGTGGCAATTTTAATGAGTTCCATATTAAAAATATCCTACTTTTTTGCGTTCTTCCATAGCTCCTTCTGAACGTTTGTCATCCATACGTGCACCACGTTCTGAAAAATTAGAGCCTCCAATTTCATTAATAATCGTATCGAGTTCTGTTGCTTCGGAAAGCACGGCTGCAGTACAGCTCATGTCTCCAACTGTACGAAAACGTACCGAAGTATGTTTGCGTTCGTCCTTATCCTCTACGTTCACATAATCCGAAACGGGCATCCATTGGTTATCACGCAGAAACACTTCGCGTTCATGTGCGTAATAGATAGATGGGATTTCGAGTTTTTCTTGACGGATGTAGTGCCAAACGTCTAATTCTGTCCAATTACTTATGGGAAATACACGGACGTTTTCGCCGTTATGAATCATGCCGTTAAGCATGTCAAACAATTCTGGACGTTGTAGTTTTTCGTTCCATTGCCCAAAATCATCACGGACAGAAAACACACGTTCTTTGGCTCGTGCTTTCTCTTCATCGCGACGAGCGCCACCCATACATGCATCAAATTTGTGTTTTTCAATGGTGCTTAATAGGGTAGTGGTTTGCAAGCTGTTTCGGCTTGCGTGTCTTCCTTTTTCTTCAATTACATTTCCAGCATCAATATCATCTTGTACACTTCCAATGATAAGACGAAGCCCATGTTCAGCAACGAGCTTATCTCGTAATTTAATAGTTTCTGGGAAATTATGTCCTGTGTCTATGTGCACCAACGGAAATGGAATGCTTGCTGGAGCAAACGCTTTTTGCGCCAAGTGTAATAGCGTAATGGAATCTTTTCCTCCCGAAAATAGCAAACACGGATTGTTAAATTGCCCTGCAACTTCTCTAATGATATAAATGGATTCTTCTTCTAATTGTTTAAGGATACTCATGATTTAATTGTATGTAGTCCGCATTCTTTTTTACTTGATTCCCACCACCAGCGACCTGCGCGTATATCTTCTCCAGGCGCAATAGCTCGTGTGCAGGGGGCACAACCAATGCTTACATAGCCTTTGTTGTGTAATTTGTTTTGTGGTACGTTGTGTGTGTCCAAATATTTGGTTACATCTTCCAACGACCAGTGCATTAGTGGATTGAATTTTAAAATCCCAAAAGAAGCGTCATAACTAAAAAAATCCAAGTCTGAACGGTTCTGCGATTGGCTTTTGCGCAAACCTGTAATCCAAACGTTTTGGTTTGCTAACGCACGTTTTAAGGGTTCTATTTTTCGGATATTACAGCACTCTTTCCTGTTGCTTACAGATTCATAGAAGCTGTTAGGACCTTTTGAAGCGACTAAGTTTTCTATGGAATTTGTGTTGGGTGCAAACACCTTGATGCGGGTTTTAAATTTCCGTTGCGTTACATCAAGAACATCATAGGTTTCTTGAAAAAGTCTTCCAGTGTCTAGCGTAAAAATTTCAATGGGTAGTTTTTTTGTAGCTATATGATGCGTAATTACTTGATCTTCTTGCCCCAGTGAAGTAGAAAATGTGATGTTCCCTAAATTCTGTTCGAGTAGAAAATCAAAAAGCGCAGTTAAAGAGGGAGTTGCGCTTAGTTTTTTATTTAATTCTTTTGCGATTAATACACTCATTTTTTCCCCCAATTAACTTTATTCCAAACGCGTTCGTGAACAACGTATAAAATCATCTTGGTAATCAATTCTATCCCGCCGATAGATAGTGCAAATGCCAATTTCCCTGTAATGAGATATGAAATCACGATCGTGTCTAGCGTACCAATAATTCTCCAACTAATGGATTTTAGAAGCGAGCGAGAAAAACGTTCCTGCTGTTGAGTACGCTTTTCTTTTTTAGACGATATGATAAATTGATCTACTATCATGTTTGTTAAATACTGGACAAATATAATAAATACTATCAAATTGATAGGATTAATAGAATTTATTTTTTTTACATTTGTAATATGATTTCAAATAAGTGCAAATACGCCATAAAGGCTTTAACGTATATTGCTCGTAATGACGATGGTACAAAAGCAGTTATGACTTCGGATATTGCACAAGAACAGGACATTCCACGTAAGTTTTTGGAAATTATTTTACGCGATTTGCGAAATAACCGCATTTTAGAAAGTAAAAGGGGGAAAGACGGTGGTTTTCGACTCTTACGACCAGCGGAAGAAATTAGCCTTACGGAAATCATGCGTATTATTGATGGTCCCATTGCTATGCTGCCATGTGTTTCTTTAAATTATTATCGTTCTTGTGACGATTGCAATGAAGAAAAATGTGAAGTTAAAGGGGTTTTTGAACAAGTGCGGGACAAAACATTAGAAGTGTTGAATGGAAAAACAATTAAATCACTAGTTTTGGACTGAATATGAAGCGATTAGTTGCATTATTATTGGCTTTATTTGTCTTGCTTCTCTCACTAGAGAGTACCATTGGTATGCATTTTTGCCACGATGTGCTTGTAGAAACGTCTATCAATCACACGCTTTCAAGTTGTTGCAAAAAGAATTTAACATATGACCAACCCGTACTGTCAAAAACATGTTGTGAACTAGCACATTTCTCCTTAGATTTTCAAGATTCTGTAGTTGAAACAAATGATTTGGAATTGAATGAGTTGGTTTCAGATGCTCCACTTATACATCCTGAGTTATATGTAACTCACCATATATCGAAGTATCAATTCATAAGTTTTAAACCACCTCCCGAATCATCACACACACCACTACATATTTTATTTGAGCAATTCTTGATTTGATTAGCAAACAACTTCTTTTTTGTTTGTTTAATTTAATTATAAAATCATGTTCAAATCTTTTTTAACGCTATTTCTAATTGCAAATTTTAATGTATTATTTGCACAGCACCACCTTGTTAATGGCTATGTTCATCAGCAAAGCGACTCTACACAACCTCTTGCTGGAGCGAGTGTATATTGGGAAAACACATCAACTGGGACAGTTACCAACGATGAAGGCTATTTTGCCATAAAACACAAACCCGAAAATACGGTTTTGGTTGTTTCGTATTTGGGGTTTAAGACATTAAAAATAACTTCTGGTTTTGATCAACCCATCAAATTATTTTTAACTCCTGAGGATGCTTCCAAATTAGATGGGGTAACCATTTCTCAAAAACGAAAACCCTTGCAGCGGGCTATTTTTAGTTCTAGGAATGTCACTACAATAGGTAGTGATGAGTTACTTAAAGCTGCTTGCTGTAACCTTTCTGAGAGTTTTGAAACCAATCCGTCGATTGATGTAAATTACGCGGATGCACTCACCGGTGCCAAGCAAATTCAAATGTTAGGATTAAAAAGTCCGTACATATTATTTACGCAAGAAAATATTCCGAGTTTGCGGGGCAGCAACCAGACTTTCGGACTTACTTTTACGCCAGGGACATGGGTAGAAAGTATTCAAATCACCAAAGGCGCAGGAACAGTAACCAGCGGCTTCGAAAGTGTTTCGGGTCAAATCAATACCGAATTGATAAAACCCTTGTCAGCTCATCCACTTTTTGTAAATGGATATCGTTCTATTAATGGACGAACGGAACTCAATATCCAATCTAAACACCAACTTGCTTCAAAGTGGGCAACCACGCTTTTTTTGCACGGGAATCAACGCACAATGAAAACCGATCAAAATAAGGATGGATTTTTAGATATGCCATTATCAAATCAAGTAAACATCCTAAACCGTTGGCAGTTTATAGATGCAGAAAAGGGTTGGGTTGGTTTTGCCAGCTTGCGTTACCTTACAGATGACAAACAAGTAGGACAACTAAATTATAATCCTAAAACACACCAATTTGGCAATTCGGTTTGGGGTGGTGAACTCAAAACAAATAAATGGGATATAGCCTTAAAAACAGGCTATGTGTTTCCTGAAATCCCATATCGAAGTTTTGGTTTTCAGTCGGCGGTGAGTAAGCACAAGCAAGAAGGTTATTTTGGGAATAACACCTACGATGTTTCATACACCAGTTATTTTCATCATTTGGTCTATCAATCCATACTTGGAAATACGATGCATAAGTTTAAAACTGGCTTACAGTATATGGCGGATATATATGACGAAACAATTTTGGGTGCCAAGATTCATAGAAATGAAACCAATATTGGCGGTTTTTTTGAATACAGCTATAACAGTCAGGAGCAGTTTAACATGATTCTTGGATTGCGGTTAGATCATCACAATACACTCGGAGATTTTATTACACCACGATTACATTTTCGCTATGCCTTAAATGATAACAAAACCATTTTACGTCTATCTGCAGGAGAGGGAAGGCGGGTGTCGAGTATTTTCTCAGAACACCAAAAGTTTTTGGGAAGTCAACGACTATTATCCATAGCACAACCCACAAAACCCATGTATGGTTTACTACCCGAACGTGCCTGGAATTACGGATTAAGCTGGATTCAAAAAGCATCGGTTTTTAATCAGCCTATCGAAATGAGTTTGGATGCATATCGCACACAATTCACGAATAGGGTAGTGGTGGATTGGGAAACAGCAGGAGCAATATCTTTTTACAATCTAGAGGGAAAAAGCCATGCACAAAGCATTCAGTTTTCGGCGAGTACGAATTTTAATGAGCGTATTGATGTGCGTTTTGCCTACAAAGCATACGATATAAAAACAACCTATCGTACAGGGACGAAACGAGTTCCATTGCAACCCAAAACCCGTTGGTTTGCGTTTTTGGGTTATGGATCTAAAATAAAAGCGGGAAAACAATGGCGCGCCGATGCTACTTTTCATCGCGTTGGGCAACAACGATTGGTAGCTACTTTTGATTCCCCATCAAGAATAGCAGCTGGTTTTTCTTTGTTGAGTTCCCAAATCACACGGCAATTTTCAGATAATTTTTCTGTCTATATGGGAGCAGAAAACCTTTTTGATGTAAGGCAAGCCGATGCAGTTTTGGGCGCGTCAAATCCTTTTGGTGCATCTTTTGATACGAGTCAACTATATGCCCCTGTTTTTGGTAGAATGATATATGCGGGATTCCGTTTTAATTTATAAATTTAATGATATGAAAATACAGTTAATTATCATCCTTTTTTTAGCTGCTACGGCTGTGGCGCAAACGGAAAAAGCTACTATTTCAGTTCGAGGAAACTGCGGTATGTGTAAAGCACGTATCGAAAAAGCAGCCATCAAAACCAAAGGCGTAAAATATGCTATTTGGCAAACAGACACAGAGGCGCTAACATTTATCTACAACGCGAAAAAGACAACGGTATCGCGAGTTTCAGCTAATATTGCTGCTGTAGGACACGAAGCTAATGGTGTTGCAGTTATTGATAGCGTTTATGCGGCTTTACCCATGTGTTGTCAATATGCCGATGGAAACCCACATAAAAAAGACGATTTATAGTTAAGCCTACGGAAATAGTCACTTTAACGAATGACTAAAATAAAAGAAGCTTTCTTACGATAGTAAACTATCGACATGCCTAAAACAAAAAACCCACAACAAATGTTGTGGGTTTTCTTTTGCGGAGAAAGAGGGATTCGAACCCCCGGAGGTGTGACCCTCAACAGTTTTCAAGACTGCCGCATTCGACCACTCTGCCATTTCTCCAATGGCTGCAAATATAGGCTCTTTTTTTATTTCTGAAAACGCATTTCTTGCTTGTTTCTTTGAATGCCTACATTTGCCTCATGATAGACTTCCCCTACGATTTACTTTTACTTGTTGGCGCAGGACTCTTTGCAGGATTTATAAACACCATGGCAGGTGGTGGTTCGTTACTTACCCTGCCATTACTTATCTTTTTGGGATTACCCTCAGCAACTGCAAATGGTACCAATCGCGTGGCTATTCTGGTTGCTACTAGCTCGGCAACCCTAGGGTTTCGAAGTAAAAAAATAAATTCGTTCCCTTTTAGTTTATACTTGGGGGGAGTAGCACTATTAGGCGCACTTATAGGCGCGCGAATTGCCATTGATATAGATGGAAATGTATTCAATAGAATTTTAGCTATAATCATGCTTGTGGTTGTGGTACTGATGGTTTTTAAACCCAAATACAATGCGATTTCTACATCTGCAAAAACATCCGGTAAAACACTTATATGGTCTATGGTCGCTTTCTTTTTTATTGGGATTTATGGCGGTTTTATCAATGCTGGTATTGGATTTATCATGATGCTGTTTATGAATTATGTAAACCGTATGGATCTGATTCGTGTAAACGCCACGAAAGTGGCGGTAGCTTTTATATATACCACAGGCGCATTGGCGGCTTTCGCACTTTCTGGTCATATCAATTGGAAATATGGCGTTGCCTTGGCAGTAGGAAATGCGGCAGGCGCGTTTTTTGCTTCGCGTTATTCAGTTAAGAAAGGAGAGGGTGTAATCAAAGCTGTGATGATGGTAATGGTGGTTGCCATGTCAATCAAGCTCTGGTTCTTTTGATATTTGGAAGCGTAACATTTTTCTTGTTTTGACGTTATTAAACAAAACCCAAATTGTTTAACCAATCATCTAAAATATGTTACGTCAAAGCTTCACCACATTTCTATGTGTCTTATTTTTATTTTTCACATCATTTACAACAACTGCTACTACGCCTAAAACAGGGACTGTTTCGGGGTTGGTATTCGATAATTCCCTAAACCAGCCATTACCTTATGTTAGCGTGGTGCTTACCAATACCAAAGGCGAAACGATAACAGGTACTATCACAGACGAAAAAGGGTACTTTAAATTAGATAAAATTGCAGCGGGTAACTATACACTTATCATCCAATTTATAGGGTATGAAAAAGTAAAACAAAACGTAACTATTGGCAAGGGAAATTATACCATTGATGTGGGAAGAATTTCATTAACAGAATCGGCAACCCAACTTGACGATGTAGAAGTCATAGGGGAGGTTTCTACGATTCAGCAAAAGGTTGACCGAAAAGTGATTACGATTGGAAAAGACTTAGCAGCTGCAGGAACGGCATCGGAGTTAATGGTAGGAATTCCGTCTGTGGGTGTTGATCCACAAACAGGCGCTATTAGCCTTCGCGGCAATGAAAATGTTCCTGTAATGGTAGATGGAAAGCTGTCTAATATTCCTGCCGCTCAATTGCTCAAGCAAATTCCGTCATCGGCAATTAAGGCCGTGGAGCTTATTACAAATCCATCTGCAAAATATAATCCAGACGGAATGACGGGTATTATTAATATTGTTTTACACAAAAATCAACTCACAGGATTTAACGGTTCGTTAAGTGCCAATTGGAGTAAGGAAATTAACCCAAAATTTAATAGCGGTTTAAAGCTAAATTACCGCACTGGAAAATTTAATGTGTATGGAAATTATAACAATAACATTTCCGAAAATGCCAATAATGGTCGCATAGATCGCACCCAAGATTTATCTGAGCAGCACTTTAAGTATTTTGATGCGCGCGAATCGCATATTTTTAAAGTAGGTATAGATATATATGTAAACGATAAAAACACACTCTCAATATTTACAAGCCAAAACCCGGCAGACAACAGTACTATAGGCGATACGGAAACCATATCCTATAAAGACAATATCCCCTCTAGTGAATATCAAAATTTCGATGCGAATGCAAATAATAACTCGGCCCAATATAATTTTAATTACAAACACGATTTTGATAAAGAGGGCAGCAACATTGAACTAGAGGTAGATCATAATATTTTTGATTCTGATAATCCTGTGGCATTTACTTACCCATCTCCCAATGACTCAAAAAATCACAACGATAAAAATCAAACAGATAGAAAGCGAACAACCATCAACTTGGATTATGTTAACCCCTTAACAGAAAAAACAAAATTGGAAGTAGGAGCGGAGGCACGTTTATTCAACACCTTAATTTTATTTTCTTCTACAGGTGAATCTATTGACAGTAGGGGAAATTTTGGACCTGCGCCAGACACTGCGTTTGACTATACCCGAGATATTTATTCCCTTTATGCCACCTATGGTAAAAAATTAGACAAATGGTCCTATCAAGTGGGTGTTAGGGCAGAGACTGCTGAGGTCACTGCTCAGGCCAAAGAGACCTTTACCATAAACAATTCAAAACGAACAAGCTTAAATCCTTTTTCAAATTCCTATACGGAGTTGTACCCCTCATTTTATTTGACCTATACACAGAGCGAAAAAAAATCCTATCAGTTTAGTTATAGCCGCCGTATTGATCGACCGGGTATTGGTCAGGTAAACCCCATAAAAGCGTGGTCAACGCCCTTGGTTTCTTCCTATGGGAATCAAAAATTATTACCCCAATTCACCAATTCGTTCGAGATAAATCATACGCGAAGGGTAAAAAAAGGATCTATTACAGCGGGTGTTTTTTATCGTGCTATTTCAAACGAAATAAATCGTGCGCTTTATGTAGATGAAAGCGATATACAGTCGGGTAAGGTGATTTTAACGCACGATAATTTTGACAATACTTCGGCATACGGCATGGAGATTTCATCCAATTATAAGCCTACAAAATGGTGGTCATTTAATACGAGTTTTGATTTGTTTTCACAAAAGCAAAAAGGCATAGCAGAATACCTTAACGCTCCTTTAAAAGATGCCACAAAAGACAATATCGTAAGAGATGTAAATGTTGTAGATAATGTAGCATGGAATTTTAGAATGTATAACAGTTTAAGCGCAAGCAAAAGGCTGACATTTACGGTATTTATGTTTTACAGAGGAAAAAATAAAAACTTACAATTTGACATGCTTCCTATGTATTTTATGAACTTGGGCGCAAGGCTAAGCGTACTCAAAGAAAAAGGTACAGTAAATATTGGGCTAAACGATGTTTTCGATACCATGAGATTCCGATTTAGCGCACACAAACCATTTCCTACAAAGGGAGCGTTTCAGTGGGAGAGCCGCACAATACAACTAGGTTTTAACTACCGTTTTGGTAGTGGTAAATATCGTGCAAAATCCAGGCGGCAACGTGAAAACGACGAGAAAAATGACAGTGGAGGCGTGTTTTAATAAATTAAAAAAGCGTTTCTAAAACCAATGGAATGTAGCTTTTCGACAAATATTTTTTGAACCCCTACCAGCTTAATCAGAAATTTTAAACCCATTTCTTTTCAAATAAATGCTTATTCAAGAGAATTTCTACTAGCCGTTGTTTCTAAAAGGATTTGTCTAAGAAGTGCCAAAAGCGCTATTTGATTCTCACCTGTTGCACCTTGACCGATATTTGTTATTGTGAGCGTTCCATTAAATGATGGTGTCACTCCATTTATTTTGTTATTTATTCCTTCTGTTTTTTGAAGTAATTTCTGGGCTAAAAAGATCATTTCATTTTGTCTGGCTTCACTTGCATCTAGTGTAACGTCTTTACGGATAAAAGTCAAATCATCTTCTGGAATAATTTCCTGATAAACTGAATATCCACTTCCATTTGTAATATTAACTCTAATACCCTCTGTAGGAGAGGGATTTGGAAACAGAAAATGGCCTTTATAAGTTTGTGTTGCACTATCATTGGTAATTGCCGTATTCGTATCCAAATTTTTAATTTCTACATCTAAAGTGATTGTGCTTTTCCAATCTAAAAAAACAAATTTATTTATCCCTGTAGAGTCTTCATAACCACCAAAAATTGTTGCGCCATTACTTAGTGTTAGCGTACCTGATGTTTTAATATTACCGACAAATTCTGTTGCTTTTATTGTAATGGTATTGTTGCTAAAGGCAAAAGCACTATTTGCTGATGCGTCTATTACGACGTTGTGACTCCCTGCATTTATTTCACTTCCTGTACGAGTTACGATTGTGGCTGTTTCTCCGGCGAAATTGTCCATAAGAAACGCCTTGGCTCTGTCGTAGAATTGTTCACTAGTCTCTATTTCTGAATAAGCATCTACAGTTGTTTTATTTTGCTCGGAAATATTTGGATCGGTAAGTAATTTGTATTCTAAAGATAACACACCATTTCCTTTAAGTGTTAATTCTGTGGTTTGTGGTAGGTGATTGTAATTAAAAATAAAAACATCAAAGATATCAGATTCGTCCATGTTTTTCCCGCGGTATGATTTTTTATTGTCGCCTGAGTCGTTGGTTCCTTCTGGTGACCCTGAATTTCTTACTGCTGATGCAAGCAAAATGCTTTCTGTTTCCGTTTTGCCTGTTGCATCAGTCGAAAATAAATAGTTATTATCATCCAGATAATTTATTGCTTCTGTTGTGAGGTTATCGTTTTTTCTGAAGCCATCATCATTGTTGTCAGGGATATATATTTTAGCCCCACTAATGGGGTTGCTGTTAATATCAGTTAAAGTGATTTCAATTTCTTTTCTTGCTTCCCAAACACCCCTGTTTAAAGAGTTTGAAACAGAACCTCCAACAACTACTATGTCGCTACCATTAGCAGAATTGATAAACCGCATCATTACATTAGACCAAAACCCTCCCCCTCTTATTTCATTAAAAGCGGAATAATCTCTATATTCATGCCAATCATTATCGTACTGACCACCTGATAATCCAAAGCCATAAGCATGATTAAATTCAAAACCTTTAATAGATTTACCAGCTAAAGGTTTTTTCATATCTACCCAAGAACCACCATTGATAAACTTAAAGCCATCCACGGAAACATCGTTAGTGAACTGACGTACCATTGCTGCGTAAGTTGTTTTTAAACCAAGTGCATTCCACCCTGCGTTTTTAATTTCAACAGTTGCAGATGGTGCAGAGCTTGTTCCTAACACTATGGGTTGCGCAGCTTGAACATAGCCGCCTTTCCAAGTAATTCTTCCGCCTTGCTTAACATAAATACAGGCATAAGCCTCGCTATAAGTCCCATTTACATCTGTGTTTTTAAAGCTTGATATTAAAAAGTAGCTCTCGCTATATGACATTTGTCCTCCAACTATGATTTCTCCATTAATTATAAGATGCCCACCACTATTGACAACAATTCCTTGAGCAGATGATGATAACAGTTGTTCTTTTTCTGAAGAGATCGTTAACGTTCCGTTAATTTCCAATCTATTTCCTGTTTTATTATAGACGCTAAAATTTGAGCTTACGTTTGTTTTTGTTGCTCCATTACCTTCAATTCCAGATAAATCCGTATCGGTGCCTGTTTGGGTAATCGTTGTATTTGATAGGTTAAAATCTGCTAAAGCATATTGTGTTGTGGTTACAAAAAATAGTATAAAAAGAATGGTTGTTTTTTTCATTATAGCGGTGGCTTATAAATTAAAAGGTTAATGCAGCACAGGCTGCAAGAGTAGTAGGTTGTGCGGTCACGCTAGCGTTGTTATTTGTGTCTGCAGTGGCTTCATCATTCACATCTGTTTTGTTATATCGGACAACTTTCCAACTGTTATTTATGACAAAAGACACGTAATAAAAATTGTCGTTAGTGGAGTCTGAATCATCATCACCATCAAAAATAAGTTCATTGCTTACACTATTGTATGCAATGGGTTTCCATGCATTATCGATTCTTAAATAAGCGTTTGTTCTATTTGTTGCATAAACGATCATGCCCGCTGCAGGATTAGAGATGTCTGTAGGTTCATTTTCAGACGGCAACATTAATGCTCTTTGGTCTGAATTACTTAAATCTAAAACCGCACTGGCATTTGGTGATATATTTCCAATTCCAACATTTCCCTGCCCATTAATAACCATGCGGATACCTTGACCTTGCGTATTACCATCTTCGTTTCCCCAAAAAGTAATGGCGTTGGTTGTCCCAGAAGCGGCACTTCCGCCAACAAGGTCTATCCGGCCTGTATTTCCACCTGTTGTATTCCCAAACAAATCAATACTTGCACCCTGGATATCGCTTTGCGTGTCGGAATTTCCAGAAGTTATTCTTAATCGCTGGTCAAATACTGTTGTATTTATGCCAATAAGGTTCCCGGTCCCTGGTTGTCCAGACCAGCTGTTTGCTGGGTTCAATAAAAATCTAGAATTAAACCCAGGAGTTTCAGATGAAAAACGAGCTGCCTCTACATTATTTGTTCTTATCACCAAGTCTTGATTGTCTGTTGTTCCTAAAAAATGTGTATTGTCATCATTCGTGTTTGCATTTCCCACTACATTCCAAGTTGTTCCTGTGGAAATAGTTATCCATTCATCTGTAGTGTCCTTATAGACTTTGGTTACAATATTGTTCGGGTCAGAATTATCAAACCAAACATCCCCTTCTAATGGGGTTGTGGGGGCTGTAGATAAATTTGAAACTCGGTTGTTTCTAACGTCAATAATACTTCCCTTGCTGTTAATTACTTTTTCTAATTGTGCATGTGCTTGAAGACCAAAAAAGGAAATAACCAGTAAAACAGTTATTTTATACTTAAAATGTTTTCTTTTAAAATTATTCATCAATATGCGTTGTTTATTAAAGATTTGATTGAGCGAAATATGAAAAAACAATCAATGTTTTTTAGGTACTGACCAGATTGTTTTTGTTGTACTTATTTAGATTACCGAACTTAGAAAATACCTCCTGTAAAAGAGATCAATCATTAGGAGCTGTTGTATTATGTGCCAATGTTACAACTGATGAACTCTCAGTAATGGTGTAATCTTCGTTTTTTAGCAGTGCAATATAATTAAGACGCTGTATTTCAATAGGTTAGGGTTTTATGAATGAATACAACAAATTTCCTTACTTATGATAGTGTTAAAAAAAAAACTCTACAAACAACCTCGTTTTATAGACAAACAACACAAATAAGCTGTTTAAGTGAATATTATATTATAATAATTTAACATATTTTAGTGATTTTCTAAATTATTTTTGTTAAAATTACTCAGTAATTACCATAACAAATCGTTGTATGTTTTGATTTAAAAATTTCAAATCGAGTTAATTTTATGGTTGAAAGGAGTAAAACTTGTATCGAGAATAAGAATTTTAGATTTTTAAAATAGTTCTCGCTACAATTTTTTTCCCGCAAAATCACTCGATCAGATATTATTGCTAATTTTTATATTAAAATGTATAACGGTTTTAAATAAATGAAAATATATTTTTTGACGGCTTGAAATTGTGTTGTCATAAATTTTAAATACCCCGATGCAAATCCATGAAAATTAAAGGGCTACTTGTTGATAATGATTCCTATGCAGCTGGCCGTTTAAAAAATCAGCTAAAAAGCTTTGAATTAATAGAAGTTATGGGAGTTTTAAGTGATTTAGAAAAAGCTTTTACTTTTGTTAAAAATATAAACGTAGATGTCGTTTTTATAGATGTAAACATTGATGTTTCATTAAGTTTTGATTGGATAGCACAAATCAATCGCAGTCACATGGTTGTCATTTATACATCTCAAGAACAATATGCGCTAAAAAGCTTTGAGTTTAATACATTGGATTATTTAATTAAACCGATTTCGTTTGACCGTTTACTTAAGACGATGAATAAAGTGTATCATTTAGTACTTGCGAAAAAATCAAATCCTAATATATTTACACCGCAAGCCCATATGTTTTTGAAGGTTAATAAAAAGTTTCTGAAAGTCAATCTCAATGATGTGTTGTATATTGAAAGTTTGAAAGATTACATAAGGGTATTTACCTTTGAAGGAAGGCATGTTGTACACAAATCACTGACAGCAATTGCAGAAGAGTTGCCACAGTCAGATTTTATTCGTGTACATCGTTCTTATGTTATATCCATTGGAAAAATTACCGCTTTAGAAGGAAATTTTATTGAAATTTCAAAAAAAAGAATTCCAATTGGGCGACATTATATCAAAGAAGTTAAAAAAAGAATTTTTGACCAATCATTAACTTTTAATAATAAATAAGTGCAGTCGAATCAACCAAAAAACATGCTGTTACCCATAGCTATTATAGCGGGTTTGTTTTTTATTTTTGGCTTTGTCACATGGATCAATGGTGCGCTGATACCATTTATGAAAACCATACATGAGCTAACAGATGCTCAATCGTATTTGGTAGCCTCAGCTTCTTATATTTCTTTTGTTGTTATGGCACTCCCATCTGCCTATATACTTAAAAAAACAGGCTATAGAAAAGGCATGTCTTTGGGGCTTTTCATCATGGCTATCGGGGCATTGATTTTTATTCCGGCTGCTCAAGCAAGAACGTATTGGGTTTTTTTGGTTGCTATTTTTATTCAAGGAACCGGTATGACATTACTTCAAACTGCCTCAAACCCCTATATAACAATTTTAGGCCCTATAGATCGTGCGGCTAAACGAATTGCCATCATGGGTATTGCCAATAAAGTGGCTGGTGGTTTAGGATCCGTTATTTTTGGGGCGCTGCTTTTAACAGGTATCGATGAGGTGCAAAATCAATTGGCAGTAGTTTCGAATGCCGAAAAAGACGTATTGTTAGATACCCTAGCGAATGGCGTAAAAGTACCCTATATTGTTATGACTGGCGTTCTTATCCTTTTGGGTTTTCTTATTCGGAAAGCCCCGCTTCCACATGTAGAGGCATCCGCCGAAACGCACAGCAAAGCTGATCTTAATACCAAAACTTCCATTTTTAATTTCCCACATTTGTGGTTAGGTGTGCTTACCTTGTTTGCCTATGTAGGTGCTGAAGTCATCGCTGGGGATACGATCATAGCTTACGGAATTTCATTGGGTTTTCCTGTTGCAGAGGCTAAGTTTTTCACCATGTACACACTCTTAGCCATGGTTTTTACATACGCCTTAGGCATTCTGCTTATACCAAAATATATAAGCCAAGACGATGCTTTAAAAATAAGTGCAGTTTTGGGGATTGTCTTTTCGTTATGTATTATGAATACGCACGGTAGCATTTCGGTGTTTTTTGTTGCCGCCTTAGGATTTGCAAATGCCTTGGTTTGGCCTGCTGTATGGCCTCTGACACTAAGAGGGTTGGGTAGCTTTACAAAAACAGCCTCAGCATTGCTCGTTATGGCAATTTCGGGAGGTGCTATCATTCCACCTTTGTATGGAAGACTTGTAGATAGAAAAAAAGTAGATTTACTAACAACAGCTTTGTCTGAACCCGAAGCCTTGGCACAGGCTTCAACCAGTGGCTATTGGATTTTACTTCCGTGTTATGGGCTGATATTATATTACGCACTAAAAGGGCATAAACTTGGTAGGCGTAATTTGAACTAAATTAATGTTATTGGTAGGAGACGTATTCAACAATTTCCAGTCCATACCCTGACATCCCTACGCGTTTTATTTTGTTACTGTTTGAGAGTAATTTAATCTTACTAATTCCAACAGCATGAATCATTTGAGCGCCAATTCCAAAGTCTTTTTCATCCATTGCGCGTCTATTCTCTGTTTGGTTTTGAATGGACTTTAAATCTTCCAATAATCGATCTGCAGGTTGTAACTGATTGATAAAAATCACAGCTCCTTTGCTTTCTTTTTCGATGCATTTAAAGATAGCGTCGAGAGAACTTGTCTTATTTTGATTTAAAATCCGCAATAGTTCACTATTCAATTGTTGGGTGTGAACACGTGTAAGCACGGCTTCGTCCTCTTGCCAATTCCCTTTTGTTAGGGCAATATGAATTTGGTTATTGGTGTTTTGGTGAAAGGCCCGAAGTCTAAACATCCCATAAGCGGTTTCAACTTCAAAATCTTCTTTGACTTCAATCAAACTATCGTGCTTCATGCGATAGCTTACCAAATCTTCAATTGATACCAATTTTAGATCAAAGGTGTCGGCAACCTTACGGAGTTGTGGTAATCGTGCCATGGTGCCATCTTCATTCATGATTTCAACGATTACTCCAGCAGGTTGAAAACTAGCCAAACGGGCAAAATCAATAGCCGCTTCTGTGTGCCCGGTGCGTCTCAATACGCCCCCTTTTTTAGCAACCAAAGGAAAAATATGCCCAGGTCTTAAAAAATCATGTGCTTTTGCATCAGCGCTGATTAGTTTTCGAACTGTTTTTGATCGGTCTGCTACTGAAATACCAGAAGTCACACCATCTCCTTTTAGATCAATAGAAACCGTAAAAGCCGTTCCCATTGGGTCGGTATTGTTACTTGCCATGGGGTAAAGGTCTAATTCTTGACAGCGTTCTTCCGTGATAGGAGTGCAGATTAGTCCACGACCTTCTTTAGCCATAAAATTTATCATTTCTGGAGTAACCATTTCAGCCGCACCTACAAAATCTCCTTCATTTTCACGGTTTTCATCATCCACTACAATAATTATTTTTCCGTTTCGGATATCTTCAATAGCATCCTCAATTCGGTCTAAACGAATATCTTTTGTCATCTTTTAATTTTTTTAATGATAAAATTTAGGGGTAAATTTATATGTAGCCTTAATCGCTCAATATCAAAAACCGACTTGTCTTTACTTGCACGAATCGTTGCAACCAATCCCACAACGGTTAGTACAATAGAAATAAGCCATGCCCCCCAAAAAGGGTGAAGGCTACCATCCTCAGCACTGTTTTTAAATAGTGTACCTGCAAAATGATAGGTTAAAAATATGGTTAATGCCACAACAATTGGCAACCCAAAACCTCCTTTTCTAATAATGGCACCTAATGGAGCACCTACAAAAAACAAAAGTAGTGTGGCATAAGCATTTACAAATTTATCATCTCGCCAAAGGCGGTGTAGATTGATAACTTTTTCGCGAATAAAAAACAACTGTTTTTGATTGTTGAAATTGCTAAGCTGAATATCAACATTGTTTTTTGCAGCACTTAAAATCTGTTCTTGTTGCTTTCTTGTGAATACACCCAAGTAGCTATTTCTGCCGCTGAAGCTTTCATTTGTATGTGTTTTTTTCAACCTATTAACAGATTTAATCCCTGTTCTTAGATATACGGTGTTCGCAAAACCCTCAATTTCTGAAACATAACCCTTTGTAAGCGAGTCAATGCTTTGACTCAGCTCATTAATATTTTGCATTTTAAAGGTATTGCTATAGCTGATTTCATCTAAGTCCACATTGTTAAATGCTCTTAAATCAATATTCATTGTATATTGTTTAAAAGCGATTCGGTTATGGGGGTCATTTTTTTTGCGTTTATTTTTTTGGACAACTTCCTCATAGCGATATCCGTCATATAAAACCAATTGTAACCCCTCTTGTAGTTCTTCACTTTTAAGTTCTCCTCTAGCAGCTTTTATTACCACATTATTGACTTGGTTTGGTGATTTTTCGTGTATGATGACGTTTTCAAGTAATTTGTCGTTCTCCCCATATTTTCTAGCTACCTTGATATTGCTTTCTCCAATATCGTTAAACATTCCCTCTGTGATAGCCAAAGCAGGGCGCATTTTGGAAAGGTTTTTTCTTAAATTATAGGTTTTAAATTCCGCTAATGGGATTACTGTATTCGCCACATAAAACGTGGCCAGACAAGCAATGCTATTTACAACAATCAAAGGGCGCATAGCACGCATTAAAGAAATTCCAGCAGATTTCATTGCGGCAAACTCATAACGTTCTGCAAAATTCCCAAACGTCATGATGGAAGCCAAAAGAATGGTTAGTGGCAATACCAACGGAATTAATTTTGGAGAATAATAGAGTAAAAACCGAAGCAATACAGTCACATCCAATCCCTTGCCAGCAAATTCATCAATAAAAACCCAGACCGTTTGTATGATGAATATAAACATCAAAATAAAAAAGAAACTCACTAAAACGGTGAGGTAACTTTTTAAAATATAGCGATCTATTAGGGGAAGCTTCATTAAAATCTATCAATATAATAATTGGGATAATTTGCTTCAGAAAAGACAAAGGTGTTTTCAGAAATAGCCTTGTTTGGCGTGAATTTTCTTACGGTTAGCGTGGTTTCTGTTCCATTATCACCAACTTCAATGAGTTTGTAAATGTGCTTGGTTTTGGTATCAATACCCAGAAGTAAATACGCTGCTTGTGCATAGGTGTCAATTGGGGTGAGTTTTACAAATTGAATGGTTCTTCCACCATACAAGGGTTGGGTAATATCCCAAGAAAACAGGTATCCCTCTTTATAAAATGAAAACAATTTGGAAGGATTTAATCCTTCACTCAAATCTGTATCAACAGGCTCAATCAGTATTTCTTCATTTTCTTTGTTGATGGTGTGTACATTTTTCCCGTCGCTTAGCTGCTGAATCCCCATCAAATGGAGCAGATACTTATTGTCTTGTACGACCAAATTTCCTTGCTCTTTTTGTTTTATGTATTCTTTTCTGTTTACCAATTCGTAGCTAAAATCAATAGCGATGTTGGTGTAATTGGCAAGGGTTTCAGAAACTTCTTCCAATAATTTTTCTGCTCGCTTATCTTGATTTTGCGCTAGCATAATTCCAGCGCAAAGTAGGCTAATACATACAAGTTTAATTTTCATTTTCTTTTGATAAAAATTCATGTAATGAAATCACATCTCTAAACATGACCTCCCGGGCTTTACTTCCTTCAAATGGACCTACAATTCCAGCTGCTTCCAATTGGTCTATGATGCGTCCTGCACGATTGTATCCTAATTTCAGCTTGCGCTGCAAAAGCGATGCCGAACCTTGTTGCGCATTGACCACTACTTCTGCCGCCTCTTTAAATAGGGCATCTCGATCCGCAATATTGTTCTCTTTTGTTGAAATACTTTCTTCAGAGACGTACTCGGGTAATAGGTGTGCATCTGGATAAGCACGTTGCGATCCAATAAAATCGGTAATTTTTTCTACTTCTGGTGTGTCCACTAAAGCACATTGTAGTCTAATGAGGTTGTTTCCTTGTGTAAATAACATATCACCACGTCCAATTAATTGGTCTGCACCACTGTTGTCTAAAATGGTTCTTGAGTCCACTTTTGAGGTAACACGGAAGGCAATACGCGCAGGGAAATTTGCCTTAATAAGTCCTGTAATGACATTTACTGATGGACGTTGTGTAGCAATTATCAAGTGTATTCCTACCGCTCTTGCCAACTGAGCAAGTCGTGCAATTGGTGTTTCTACTTCTTTGCCCGTAGTCATAATAAGATCTGCAAACTCATCAATTACCAAAACAATGTAGGGTAAAAAAGCATGTCCTTCATGTGGGTTTAGCCTACGTTCTTTAAACTTGACATTATACTCTTTGATGTTTCGGCACATCGCATTTTTTAGCAAGTCATACCGATTATCCATTTCAATACATAGTGAATTCAGTGTATTAATGACCTGTTTATTATCCGTTATGATAGCATCATCAGTATCTGGGAGTTTTGCCAAATAGTGACGTTCAATTTTATTATAAAGTGTAAGCTCAACTTTCTTTGGATCGACTAAAACAAATTTGATTTCAGCAGGATGTTTTTTATATAAAAGAGAGGTTAAAATGGCATTAAGCCCAACCGATTTCCCTTGTCCCGTAGCACCCGCCATAAGTAAGTGTGGCATTTTGGCTAAGTCCACCACAAAAGTTTCGTTGCTGATGGTTTTTCCAAGTGCAAGTGGAAGTTCCATTTCTGCCTCTTGAAACTTTTTCGCCAATATTACAGAACGCATCGATACAATGGTTGCATTTTTGTTAGGCACTTCAATTCCCACCGTTCCTTTTCCTGGAATGGGTGCAATGATTCGAATACCCAACGCAGCTAGTGACAGCGCTATGTCGTCCTCTAAGTTCTTGATTTTTGAGATACGAACGCCTGCTGCTGGTACAATTTCATAGAGTGTAACTGTTGGACCAATAGTAGCTTTGATGTCTGCGATACCAATCTGATAGTTTTTGAGTGTATCCACAATACGCTCTTTGTTTTCTTCGAGTTCTTGCTCATTTATTGTAATCCCTTCGTGAGGATAACTTTTTAGTAGCGACTCGGTGGGAGAGCGGAAATTTTTTAATTCTAGTGTGGGGTCAACCTCTCCAAAATCTGAAACTAATTTTTTTGCCTTCTTTACAATTTCGTCTTCCTCGGTTTCTGTAACAGACAGTTCAACATCATTCTCAATTTTTGGAGTACTCTCTTTTTTTAATATTGTAGCTTTTTTAGCAACATTGGGCGTTTCCTCAATGATAGGTGGTTCAAAAGAAACTTCAGTTACTTCATCTTCAACTACACTAGTTTTGGATGTTTTTTTTGATTTAAATTTTATATTTTCAGGTTTCCACTTCAATTGATACACCAAAAAAGAAATAGCAATAAGCAACAATAAACTTGCTACCCCCAATGGGCCAATGTAGTGTACCAGTAATGCATTTGTTTCATATCCTGTTACACCACTTAGCAAAAAAGAATTTGGTAAAATGAGTGCAAAAACGATAGATAACCATATGGAAAGTAGCAGCGTCCAAATCCAGCGCATCCCTAATTTATTGGTGCCCATGTTTATAAAATGACTGAGCCCTGTAACCAATACCATAAAGGCAATTAAAAATGCGCCTACGCCAATTCCTTGATAAATAAGGATATAGCTAAGTGACGCCCCTAATTTCCGGATACTGTTTTCTACGGGTATTTCTCTATTGCTTAGTTCACCCAAAGCACTTTGATCTACTTTCCAAGTTTGGAAAAAGGAAATAAAAGCAGCAAATAGTAAAATGGAAATCAGTACACAAAACGCACCCCACACAATTTGCTGTTGGCGGTTGAGTCCTTTTACGCGGAATTTCTCTTTAATACCCATTGTTTAACAGTCAAAAATACAACAAAAAAACCCGATGATGTCATCGGGTTTTATGTGGTAAACAAAAAGTGTTTATTTGTCTATGGATCCAAGTACGCGCTTCATGAAATCATTGAGCGCTTGTTTGGGTGCAACACCCTCTTGTATCATTTTATGAACTTCAAGTGCTCCATACATATTTGAAATGAGTTCACCAATTACGTCAAGCTCTTCTTCTTTTAAGGAAGGAACTTCAGTAAGTGCTTCCAACGTCTCGGCAGCTTCGACAACAAAATCTTCATCGTTTTGCTGTATAAACTCCGTAAGGTGTTTAATTATTGGTAATTTCATTTACAAATGATTGTAGTACATCAAGTTTGTTGGTCTGTACCTGGTTTACAATAGCACCGTTTTTAAAACCTGCAAATGTAGGCAGGTTGTCCACGTTTGCCAGTTTACGTGAAGCTGGATTTTTTTCAGCATCAACCAAAACAAAAAATGCACCTGGATTTTCGGATGCCATTTTTTTAAACTTTGGCTTCATGATACGGCAATTGCCACACCAACCTGCAGAGTATTGTACCAACACAGTATCGTGCTGAGACAGCAGTTCCTGCAAATTATCTCCACTTAGTTCCGTTACCATCTTATTTCTTACTTAAATAGTCAGCAACACTTTCACTAGTAGCGTTAATAGCTTCGCTACCTTCTTCCCAGTTTGCAGGACAAACCTCGCCGTGTTTTTGGTTGTGTGCAAGTGCATCTACAATACGAATAAACTCATCTACATTACGTCCGATAGGTTTATTGTTGATGCTTTCGTGTTGTACAATTCCATCTTCATCAATGAGGAACGTAGCACGGTTAGGCACATTGTCGCCTTCCATCAAAACAGTATCGTATTCTTCGTTATATTGATGATTGTCACCGTCTAGCACGCCAAGAATTGTAGAAAGATTACGGTTGCTATCTGCTAGGATATTATATGTTACTCCTTCGATACCTCCGTTATCTTTAGAGGTGCTTAGCCAAGCAAAGTGCACTTCTGCAGTGTCGCAAGATGCACCAATCACTATGGTAT
>Ga0209654_1000692_pt1 | contig 31237 bp, 29 predicted proteins | sample SaaInl1SG_22_DNA_FD_184646 | JGI IMG/M metagenome (GOLD analysis project Ga0209654, IMG submission 184646) | Marine microbial communities from expanding oxygen minimum zones in the Saanich Inlet - ESP_161SG_22_DNA (SPAdes) (version 2) | ecosystem: Environmental > Aquatic > Marine > Intertidal... | reverse complement strand
CGGCCGAAAACACTGACAAAAAATCAGTGCTGCAGCATATTATCTAGCTATCCCCTTGCCGGATTGCAAGGCCGGGCGGCATACCCATCAGCCATCGTAATAAATTACCGGATTTCATCGCCTCGCCAGCCCACAAACCTAATCAGTCCGCAAACCCCGCCAGCCCGGAAACCTAATCAGCCCGCAAACCCCGCCAGCCCGGAAACTCGGGGCCGGACAGCATAATGCTTGACACCCCTTCCTAACACAGATAACGATGGATCAATTGGTGACCAAAGCCCGAAGGGCGGCGGTATAATAGGGAATTCGGTGTATGCCATGTTTGGCCATTAAATCCGAAGCTGTACCCGCAACTGTAAATGGGGGATGCCAGCCCTGATGCCACTGAAATGATTATGCCAAAGCCAAGACATAATCATTTTGGGAAGGCGGCTAGCATCGAAAACCATGAGCCAGAAAACCTGCCAATAAACACATAAACCTAATAGGGGCGGGTAACCCCTGATGGAGGGGAAAATGGCTCAATCAATCGCTGTGACTGAGGGGAACACCCCGTCAGACGCATATCAAAACACCGCGCAAATACCAACCAGCCAAATAAAGAATGGCCAGATAAAGAATGGCCAAATAAAGAATGGCCAGGCAAAGAATGGCGAGGCCGACCTTACCTCTATCAGCCTGTTTCAAACCAGTCTTCTGGCGGCATTGATAAGCGTGATTATCTGGCTGGCTATCACCTATATACTCGCAATCTGAACATGCCGACTATCGGCACCAAAGGCACAATAATGTTCGAAGCGCGTACCATTACACTTGGCTATAACGGCCAGACGCTGATTGACCCTTTTGACTTTTCCCTCAAGGCAGGACAGGTGACGGCGGTCATTGGCCATAATGGGGCTGGAAAATCAACATTGGCGCGTACCGTTCTTGGCCTTCAGCCCCCCCTTTCTGGCCAGCTTTACTGGACCCGGGGCAAGCCCTCGCATATCGCCTATATTGGCCAGAGCAATGATCTTGACCATCAATTTCCCATGCGGGTTCGCGATGTTGTGGCCATGGGGGTATGGCGAGACCTTGGATTTTGGTCGGCGATTGATAGCGCAAGATCGGGGCGTATTTCCGAGGCACTGGCGCGGACAGGGCTTGCCGGAATGGCAAACAGACCGCTATATGAATGCTCCTCCGGCCAGCTTCAGCGCTGTTTTTTTGCCCGTGCCATTGCCCAGGATGCCCCGGTATTATTGCTGGATGAACCCTTTACCGCTATCGATCAGAAAACCGAAGCGCGGCTATATGAAATTATTGGGGAATGGCGAGAAGAAGGCCGGGCTGTTCTTATTATTCTGCATGACATTTCTTCTGTTCTGACGCTTTCAGATCATTGCCTTCTGCTGGGGGCTGGCAAAGCCATTTTTGGGGAAACAGACCAGATTATTACCGCAGAAAATCTTGTCTCGTTTGAATATATGACCGAAAAACAGGCGCAGTTTCTTACCCTTTCCAAAAAAGGGGGCGCTGGCAATGTTTGAATGGCTTGCCTATGATTTTATGAAACGCGCTGTTGTTGCCACCTCTGTTTTGAGCGTATCCATTGCACCGGTTGGGGCGTTTCTGGTTCTGCGTCGTCTCTCGCTTGCTGGCGAGGCGATGGCACATGCAATTGTGCCGGGTATTGTTATCGCTTTTGTGGCCTTTGGTCTGTCTGTTATGTCAATGATTACAGGCGGCATGATAGCGGGGGTGCTGGTAGCGCTAGGCACATCCCTGCTGGCCCGGCGCACCCTTATTCGTGAAGATGCGTCTCTGGCGTCTTTATATCTCATCGCGCTTGCTTTGGGTATTTTCATCCTGTCAGCAGCGGGATCTGCTATTCCTTTAAAAAGTTTTCTTTTTGGCTCGGCACTCGGGATAGGCGACGATACGCTTGTGCTGATCGGCCTTACCGCTACGATCACGCTTATCAGCTTTGCGATTATTTTACGTCCGCTTATCGCGGCGACATTTGACCCGTTATTTTTTGAAAGCCAATCCAGCCATTCTGGCCTGGTGCATCAGTGGTTTATGTTTTTGCTGGTGCTTAATCTGCTGGCTGCGTTTAAATCCCTTGGGACATTGATGGCCGTTGGCTTGATGATCCTGCCAGCCACCGCCGCGCGGTACTGGGTTTCAACGGTTACGCATTACCTTATGCTTACTTTTGGATTTGCCCTGCTCAGCTGTTGGGTCGGCCTTATTCTCTCTTTCTATCTAAGCGATGTGCCAACCGGCCCTGCCATTGTACTGGTTGCAGGAGGCCTGTTCTTTTTCAGTTTGATCTTTGCCCCGCTTGGTCTTTTTCGCGGGCGAATTGTGCGAAAATAATTTTCTGATCGGGGGATGTAATATGATGAAGAATATATCCAAATTTATTTTCCTGACGGTGGTCTTTTTCATTACCGCCAGCCCCGCCTGGGCAAAAATTGATGTGGTGGCCAGCTTTTCTATTCTTGGCGATATGGTTGAACAGGTGGCCGGGGATAGAGCCAATGTGAAAACAATTGTCGGGCCGGATGCAGATGCCCATCTATACACCCCGAATACAGGCGATGCGGTCGCGGTCGCAAACGCTGACCTTGTCATTACCAATGGTATGGGTTTTGAGACCTGGTCGGCCACGCTTATTGAAACATCCGGAACAGGCGCTGTCATTGCCGTGGCCTCGGACGGCATCAAACCCTTGCTGGTAGAGGGGCGTGTAGATCCCCATGCCTGGAATTCACTGACAAATGGCATTGTTTATGTGAATAATATCCAGGCGGCCCTGTCCGCTATCAGCCCCGCAGATGCCGCTATTTTTAAACAGAACGCAGATGCGTACCGGGCAAAACTGACCGCACTTCACCGGCGGGCGCTGGCGGATATTGCAAAAATACCAACAGAAAAACGGGTTGTGGTTACCGCTCATGATGCGTTTGGCTATCTTGCTTCTGCCTATAATTTAACGTTCCTTGCCCCTCAAGGCATTGATACAGATGCTGCACCTTCTGCCCGCCAGCTTGCCGAACTGATTTCATTCCTGAAGAAGACAGGTGCGGGTGCGCTGTTTGTTGAAAATATTGCAAACCGGGATATGATCGCACAAATTTCACGCGAAACAGGGATAAAGATTAGCGGGCGCATCTATTCTGATGCCTTGTCTGTCAAGGGATCGCCAGCGTCATCCTATATTGCAATGTTCACGCATAATCTGGAATTACTGACCACAACCTTGGCGGCATCCCGGTAACTATTCCAAAATCATGGGGTATTCCTGCCTGTGAGGTCAGGCAACAGGCTTATCGTTCCTAAAGCAGAATTGTGAGCAAAATCCATGCAGCCGTTTCAGACAGGATTTGACCGCCGCCGCAAACATCGCCTGTCTGACCCCCAATCTGGCGGTTGGCAATAGCGGCAAATATAGCGGCCACCAGGATAAGGCCAGCCAGACTAAGAGGGGCAGAAAAGCCAAGATAGACAAGAGCAGGGCTGGCCAGCAAGCTGGCATAAAGTGCCGCCATCCTGCCGCCATTTGCGCCCGCATTCTGGCCAAGCCCATCTGGGCGCGCAGCCGGCAGGAAAACCAGATAAAACACCATGACAAGACGACTGGATATCGCCAGAGCCACGATTAAATATAACAACTGGATTACCGCCTCAAAAGAGCTGAGAGCGGCAATTCGCATACCTGTTATCAGGAAAAGCCCCAGCATACCATAGCTGCCTATCTGGCTGTCGCGCATAATCTCCAGCTTGCGCTGTACTGTCTGGCCACCGCCAAACCCATCTGCACAATCAGCCAGGCCATCCTCATGTATCGCGCCGGTAATAAACAGCCCCATTCCCAGGGCAATAAATGCCGCCAGGACAGAAGAAAGGCCAACACCAACCAAACCAAGATAACTTCCCGCCAGGACAAGACCGGCCGGCAAGCCGCCTATTGGAAATGCCCAGCTGGCCTCGGCCAAAGCTGGTGCCGGGCCCTTAAGCTGACCTGCGGGCAGACGGGTAAGCAACATCCAGGCAATCTGTATCTCTGCTTTACGCTTGCCAAACCAGCCCATGAGAACCTTATGCTCCAGCGATGCCAGCGTCCTCAAAGGTCGCCATCTGATTATGACAGGCAACAGCGCCCCGCAAAATATTTAACGCAAGAGCCGCACCTGTGCCCTCGCCAAGCCGCATATTCATATCCAAAATCGCGTCCATTCCCATCTTGTCGAGCAAACGTCTATGTCCGTGTTCACTGGATAGATGGCCAACAAGGCAATGGGCCAGGACAGCCGGCATCTGGCCATAAAGAGGGGCCGCCGCCGCACAGCAAATAAACCCGTCAAGCAATACCGGTATTCTGGCGGCGCGCGCTGCCAATATAGCCCCGCAAATAGCCGCCTGTTCGCGGCCACCAAAGGCCATAATGGCGGTTAAATCGGGTCGCCTGCCATGTGTAGCAAGCCCCGCTTCGATCACCGCTATTTTACGGGCAATCCCCGCCGCATCAGAGCCGGTACCAGCCCCCACCCAATCCGCAACCGAGCCGCCAAAAACCGAAGCCGCCAGCGCCGAGGAAATGGTAGAGTTACCAATACCCATTTCCCCCAGCAAAAGGATATCCGCAGAGATATCGACCGCTTTTGCGCCTGCGCCCAATGCTTCGAAAAATGTCGCCTCGCTCAAAGCCGGGGCGTGTGTGAAATCTTGCGTAGGCACATCCAGATGCAGTGGCACAATTTGAAGAGACGCCCCGCTCACCTCGCAAAGCTGATTCATGGCGGCGCCGCCGGCCTGAAAATTGGCAACCATCAGCCGGGTGACTTCCTGGGGAAAAGGATTTACCCCTTGTGCACAAATACCATGATTACCCGCAAAAATAAGAGCCTGCGCCTTATTCAGGGATGGTTTTTCCCGGCCCTGCCAGCCCGCCAGGAAAACAGCCAATTCTTCGAGCTTGCCAAGTGCCCCTGGCGGTTTGGTTAGCGTGTTTTGGCGGGCCAGGGCACGCGCTTCTACCGCCTCATGCTTTTGCGGCATATCTTTTAAAAAGTTCGATATCTCTGTAAAATTTTTAAACATTTTCGCGTTAATTTTCCAATTCACCAGAAGCGGGTTTTAGCTTGAGCGGAATCCCGGAAATACTAACATATACTTCATCAACTGCCTCCGCGATAATTTGGTTCAAGCGACCTGCCTCATCACAAAACCGCCTTGCCAGCGCATTTTCAGGGACAATCCCGCTTCCAACCTCATTAGTGACCAAAATTACCGGGTCAGCGCGTCTGTGGATAGCCAAAATCAATTGTTCAGAAGCCTGTCGGACATCCATTTCTGCATAGATGATATTATTCAGCCAGATGGTCAGGCAATCAACAAGACACGGGCCACGCCCATCTGTTTCCAGCAATGCTTCTGGCATGGCTAACGGCGCATTTACGAGTTGCCATTCAGACCCGCGCCGGCGTTGATGCCGGGCAATACGGGCTTCCATTTCTGCATCAAACGCTGTTGCCGTCGCAATATAGACAGGAAATGCGCCCAATTGCTTTGCACGCATCTCTGCATATTGGCTCTTTCCAGAACGGGCCCCACCAGTTACTAATATCGAATAAGACATAGATATGGTGTTATCCTACTCTACCAGCGAATGAAAACTTTTTTTAGAAAAACAGGGCGAACAAAACCAGATGAGACAAAAAGATTTGTTCTTTGTTCGTCATGCACCAAGCATCCCCTCCGGCTTTCTTTATGGCCGCACAGATGCAGATATCGCGGCGATTGACCCGAAAGAAAGTAACTGGCTACGCACCCGCCTTAACGAATGTAGTGCTATCATAAGCTCTCCTGCCAGGCGATGTGTTAAAAGCTATCAAATGATTTATCCAGACCAGCCGCCGCCGCGCATTATCGCCCCGCTTTGGGAACAATCTTTTGGCGAATGGGAAGGTATGGCTTATGACCAATTGCCAGATATTGGCGAAAAATCAGGGTCGGATTTAGTGGATTTTTGCCCCCCGGAAGGCGAGAGCTTTGCCGATTTATGCCGGCGGGTAAACAAAGGCCTGTCCACCATCCTTGCAGAAGAAGAGGCGGAAAAAATAGCTGTCTTTGCCCATGCGGGTGTTATTCGCGCAAGTCTGGCACAGGCGCTGGAAAATCCGGTTGCCGCCCTTAAATTTGAAATTGGCCATTTGTCTGTAACACATATCAGAGCCTTGCTGGAACCAGCCAAGCCTAGTCAATTTTCAATTGTTTGTGTGAATGCTGGCCGGTAAACTCTGCTCAGCTTTTTTTCGCGTGAGGGTGAGGTTTTGGAATCTGATATCATATTATTTTTAGATCCCATTCAGATAACAGCAGCGATGCTGCTGGCCTTTATTATCGACAGGTTTATAGGCTGGCCAGAAGCACTATATCGCCGGATATCGCACCCGGTCGTCTTTATAGGCTGGCTTATTTCATCCTGTGACAGATATTTAAACCAGAATAGCTGGACATCGGCTCAACGCCGCATTGCCGGTCTGTTTACCGTGGCGATAATTCTTGGCCTGATCACTTCTTTAAGCCTTTTTATTTGCCACTATATACCCCGGGGGCTAAGCGGCCTGTTGATATTGGCCCTTCTAAGCTGGCCGTTTTTAGCCGTAAAATCACTTTATGATCATGTGATGGCGGTTGCCTTGCCACTTCAAAAAAATGATTTGGAGGCGGCGCGTTCTGCTGTGTCTATGATCGTTGGGCGCAACCCGGATCAGCTTGACCAGACCGCCATTACAAGGGCAGCGCTTGAAAGTTTGGCTGAAAACACCTCTGACGGGGTTGTTGCGCCTTTGTTTTGGGGCGTATTATTAGGCTTTCCAGGCCTGGTTTTGTATAAATCTATAAATACAATGGATTCTATGATTGGCTATCAAAATCAGCGCTATAAGGATTTCGGATGGGCGGCGGCAAAGCTGGATGATGTGGTAAACTGGATACCGGCGCGGATAACCGGCATCCTCTATAGCAGCCTTGCACCACATTCCGGAGGGGCGCTGAAGATAATGCGGCAAGAGGCGCCAAACCATCGATCCCCTAATGCTGGCTGGCCAGAAGCGGCCTTTGCGGCGGCACTTGGCCTGCGCCTGTCCGGGCCGCGTTATTATGATAATCAGATACATAATGAGGCCTGGTTAAATAAAGACGGGCGCGATCCAACCGCGCAGGATATGCTGGCAGGACTGGCTCTTTATCGCCGATTAAGCCGGGTGATTGCCGGGCTTTTACTGGCGCTTATAGGAATAGAAATACTGGTTTACGGGGTGCTGGTTTATGGGGCAGGGATATTATGATTAGCGAGCATGGCGGCGATCTGGATAGAGCTATCGCACAATATGGCGGCAGACGCGATGATTGGCTGGATTTATCTACAGGCATTAATCCGGACAGCTATCCCGTCGCCGAGCCTGGCCAGCGTACCTGGAAAGCCTTGCCGGATGCAGCAGATATGAACGCGCTGATTAACGCCGCAAAACAGGCCTATAACACCTCTCAAGGCTGCCTGCCATTGGCAGGGGCACAGCAAGCTATCCAGCTCTACCCGTCACTGCTGGCCCGGAAATTTCAGGGTCGCCATGCGCGTATCCTCACCCCTAGCTATAATGAACATGAAATCCAGCTTCGCCGTCATGGCTGGCAGGTAGAGGCGGTAGCAGATATCCAGCAGATGAAGGGGGCTGATCTGGCGGTGGTGGTTAATCCCAATAATCCGGATGGAAAAAGCTTTTCAGCTGAAGCGCTGCTGGAGCTGTCGGAAAAGGTGAAATGTCTGGTTGTTGATGAGAGTTTTTGTGACGCAACGCCCTCGCATTCGCTATGCCCGCATTTACAGCCAGATACACAGCCAATTCTGGTTTTGCGATCCTTTGGTAAATTCTACGGGCTGGCTGGCCTGCGCCTTGGTTTTGCCATTGGGCCAGAATATCTGCTAAAGGGGCTGGCCGAGATGGCAGGTAATTGGGCGGTTTCGGGGCCGGCGCTTATTATCGGCCAACAGGCTTTGCAGGATACAAAATGGGCAGAAAATATGCGCGCGAAGCTGGCGGTTCAGTCTGCACGTCTTGACAAGCTGGCTATCACAGCAGGCTGGCAGCTTATTGGCGGCAGCCGTCTTTTCCGGCTTTATCAGCCAGCAGGCACTCATGGAATGGCCGCAAACTGGCAAGATCATTTTGCCAGGCATTATATCTGGACGCGCTGTTTCAGCTATGCGCCGCAATGGTTAAGGCTGGGACTGCCGGGGGTACATGAATGGCAAAGGCTGGAGCGCGCCTTTCTTGGTTAGCGGGCAAGCGCAAAAATGGCATCCAGATCCAGATATGTTTCAATATGCCTGGCAAGGCCATCCAGTGTTTCATCAATATGTGCTTCATAGGAAAAGCTGTTTACCTTGATATCAAATTTGGCCAGATAGGCCGCCCGAAACGCATCTGCGCTGAACATACCATGTAAATAGCTTCCCTGAACGCGCCCATCTGCCGATATCGCACCATCTGGCTGATTATCAATGCGGGCAAAGGGCCGGGCGCAATCTGGCCCTGTTGTTTGCCCCAGATGGATTTCATATCCCTTTACGACAAGCTGTGTTTCCAGATGCGTTGCCTCTACTTCTCGCAATGTTTTTTCTTTTTGCATAACGGTTTTGATATCCAAAAGACCAAGACCTTCCACATCCCCCGCAGGCCCTTCCAGCCCCTCCGGGTCAGAAATAACACGCCCCAGCATCTGATAGCCGCCGCAAATACCTAAAACATGGCCGCCGCGCCGAATATGCGCATACACATCAATATCCCAGCCCTGCGCGCGTAAAAAAGCCAAATCCCCTCTGGTCGATTTACTACCCGGAATTAAAACCAGACAGGCATCCCCTGGAATGGGCTGACCGGCCTGAACCATCACCAAATTAACCTCTTCCAGCTGGCTCAGCGGGTCAAGATCATCAAAATTAGCCATACGCGACAAACATAAACACGCGATTTTGATCTTTCCGGATGCCGTGCTATTGGCGGCCAGACCCCGGATGTCCTGTGCATCTTCGGCAGGCAGTCGCCAGGCCTCGGCAAACCAGGGCAAAACCCCGAAGCCGGGCCAGCCTGTATGATCAGCTATCATCTGATAACCATCGTCAAACAGCGTCACATCACCGCGAAATTTATTCACAATAAAGCCTGCTATCCTATCGTTATCTGCCGCTGGCAATACAGTATGCGTGCCAACCAGCTGGGCGATAATCCCGCCACGGTCAATATCCCCAATGACCACTACCGGCAAATTCGCTGCCTCGGCAAACCCCATATTCGCAATATCATTTGCCCGCAGATTAATTTCTGCCGGACTACCTGCCCCTTCTACCAAAACCAAATCATAGGCCTGTTTTAATCGATTAAAGCTTTCCAGAACGGGCCTCATCAATTCAGGTTTGCGGCGAGCGTAATCACGCGCGGTACCGCTGCGGCTATATTTGCCCTGAATGACAATCTGTGCGCCGGTTTCTGTTTCCGGCTTCAGCAAAATGGGGTTCATATCTGTATGCGGCAACAGATTACAGGCGCGTGCCTGCAAGGCCTGGGCGCGACCTATCTCGCCGCCATCACAGGTAACCGCCGCATTATTGGACATATTCTGTGGCTTGAACGGGGCGATGCGCAAACCGCGCTGCAAGGCGGCTCGGCATATACCGGCAACCAGTACAGACTTACCAACATTTGATCCCGTGCCCTGAAACATGATGGCTGGCATTGCAACAAACCTTTTTAAAATTCAATGCCCTTTTGCGCTTTGATACCGTCCCGAAACGGATGTTTTACCAATGTCATTTCTGTTACCAAATCCGCAGCGGCGATCAGCTCATCCCTGGCATTGCGCCCGGTCAGGACAACATGCGTCATAGGCGGCTTTTCCTCCAGTAAAAAAGCAACAACCTCGTCAATATCCAGATAGTCATACCGCAAGGCAATATTGATTTCATCCAGCAGCACAAATTGTATATTCGGATCGCGGATAAGCTCTTTTGCCTTTTCCCAGCCTGCCCTTGCAGCGGCTATATCGCGCGCGCGATCCTGTGTCTCCCATGTAAACCCCTCTCCGGAAACAACAAAGATACATTCTTTCTGAAATCGCTGTTCCAGAAAATCACGCTCTCCTGTGCGCCAGGTTCCCTTGATAAATTGTACAACCGCACAGGGCATTTGATGGGCAATACAGCGCATGATCATACCAAAGCCAGAGGAGGACTTGCCTTTGCCAGCACCAGTATGCACAGCAATAAGACCCTTTTCTTCTGTCTTGCCGGCCATCAATTTATCACGCGCAGCCTTGATTTTCCGCATCTTCGCGTTATGCGCCTGATTACGGGCTGTATCATCAGATATCGGTTTAGGCTCACCTGTCATTAACATAATCCTATGCTAGAGGGGGGAAGGCGCAGTATGGCCTAAATTTACCTGGCGTGCAATTGCAAGCGAGAGGGCATTCAGGGCGACTGGCACACCCCGCAATATTATCAAAATGGCAAAATGGTTTGCAATGGATAGATAAAAATGCCTATCAGATGTCGGATTCTGACCAGTGACTTGCAGGGAATTAACGCTAGCATAATCTATTCGTACTACCCTGCGGATTTATCAGTTGTCATGGTATTGTGAGGCGCATATCATCGGGCATCAAAACCGCTATTTTATCCACTGATTTGAAAGAGATTTTAGAGGCACGCTTATGGCATCTGTAACGAAAATTCCAGTCAGCATCATAACAGGCTTTTTGGGTTCCGGTAAAACCACATTGATCAGCCAGTTGATGCAGAATACGCACGGCAAGCGGCTGGCAGTTATCGTCAACGAGTTTGGCGATGTCGGGGTAGATGGCCAGATTTTAAAGGAATGTGCTATTCCAAACTGTCCGGAAGATAATATCATGGAATTGTCTAATGGCTGTATTTGCTGCACGGTGGCAGATGATTTCATCCCGACTATCGAGGCGCTGATGGCACGAGTACCGCAGCCTGAACATATCCTGATAGAGACCTCTGGCCTGGCCTTGCCAAAGCCTTTGCTGCAAGCCTTTGACTGGCCAGATATTCGCTCGCGCATTACCGTGGATGGCGTGATAGCTCTGGCCGATGCAGAAGCGGTTGCGGCCAATCAGTTTGCCCCGGATTTAGACGCTATTGAGAGGCAACGTAGCGCGGATGACCAGCTGGATCATGACACCCCGTTATCCGAAGTGTTTGAGGATCAGATTGCCTGTGCTGATATGGTTCTTTTAACCAAATCAGACCTGGCGGATACCGAACAGAAAGAGCGCGCCCGCCGCGTCATCGCAGATATTGCCCCGCGCAAATTGCCCATCATCGAAGTAACCGAGGGAAAAATTGACCCGCGCCTGATTTTGGGGCTGGAGGCAGCAGCTGAAAATGATACAGATGCCAGGCCCTCGCATCATGACGGTGTGCCAGAACATGATCATGAAGATTTTGACAGCGCTGTATTTGATATTCCGACCCTGGCCACAGCAGAAGAATTGACCGCCAGGATTGAACAGCTTTCGAATGAGCTGCAAATCTTGCGGGTGAAGGGCTATGCAGCGGTTTCTGGAAAGCCGATGCGTCTGTTGGTTCAGGCGGTTGGCAGCCGGGTGCGCGCCCAATATGATCGGATGTGGCATCCACAAGAAGAAAAGCAGGGAAGGTTAGTTGTCATTGCAGAACATGATCATTTGAATGAAACAGCTATTCGCGCCATTTTGGAAGGGTAAAACCACGCGATGCACGTTCTTTTTGTTGAGCGTCACGGATTAGAGGAAACAGAGATCCCCGTAGATTTGGATCACTCGCCGGCTGATCTTGTCGTTCTATCTTTTTCAGACAGTGATCTCGGCGCCTTTGCCGAAGGCTGGCATCGTGGATTTTCGCTGCAAAGCGATAATTTTCCAACCTTGCGCCTGGCTAATCTTGCCGCCCTTAAACATCCCGTATCGGTAGATACCTATCTTGAAAAAACCCTTTGCCATGCCAAGGGTATTTTAATCCGGCTTATCGGCGGTAAGCCATACTGGTCATACGGGTTGCAGCGCGTTGAAATAATGGCGCGCCAGAAAAATATAGCGCTGGCTGTGGTGCCGGCTGATGGGCGTGATGACCCGCAATTGGACGCGGCCTCCACCTTGCCTGTTTCCACCTTGCGCCAGCTTCAGCATTATTGCGAGACAGGCGGCACAATTGCCGCGCAGGCGGCATTGGCACAATTGGCGCTGGCATCGGGGCTTCATACGCGCCCTGTTCCGGGAAGCAAATTTATTGGCACAATTGGCGGCTGGACACCAGAGCATCAGATTTGCTGTCCGGTTACCGCACGTGGAACAGAATTTGACCGCCCGCTGATTATCATTACCTTTTATCGCTCTTATATCGCGGCCGCTGATCTGGGGCCTATTGAGGCGTTGTTTCTGGCATTGCAAGATAAAGGCTTTAGCGTGATGGGGCTGTTTGTGCCATCACTAAAAGCGCCAGGCGCGGCGGCATGGCTGGCACGCCAGATCGAACATTACCAGCCGGTAGCGATTGTCAATGCAACCTCCTTTTCCGGCAAAGGGGCTTCGGGCAGCTCTCCTCTGGATAGTGGGGGGGTACCGGTTTTCCAGATTGCCCTTTCTACTTCCAGCCGTGCTGCCTGGGCAGAAGCAGAACGCGGATTATCGCCGGCTGACCTTGCCATGCATGTTGTACTGCCTGAGGTGGATGGACGGCTTTTTGCTGGTGTAGCCTCTTTTAAAGAAGCAAGCGAAAAAGATAGGGAGCTTGAATTTAGCCGGGTGATACATCAACCTGACAGCGATCGCATTTCTGCTATTGCACAGAAAATCTATCGCTGGTACCAGCTGCAAAATACGCCATCCGAGATGCAGAAGCCTGCCCTTATATTATCCACCTATCCTGGCCGGCCATGGCAAATGGCACATGCGGTTGGCCTGGATGCGCTGGCATCCGCTGAGGCCATTTTACAAGATTTGGGACATTGGCGCGGCTCTTTGGCACAGCCTCTGGAAAAATCTTTACTAGAAGAAAAAATATCCTGGCCAGTGACAGAATATGTTCACGCCATTCGCCGCCTGCCCGCACCAATGAAAGACGAGCTTTATTCCATTTGGGGCGAGATTGAAACAGACAGGCTGGTCCGCAATGGTGTCTTTGAGTTTCCAGCCATCCATATAGGTAACGCGATTATTGCCCTGCAACCAGAGCGGGGCAACCCGGCTGATCGGGAAACAGATTACCATGATGTCTCGCGCGTGCCGTGCCATGGATATGTTGCTTTTTATCTATGGCTGCGGGTCAGGGCGCAGGTCGATGCGCTGGTTCATATCGGGGCGCATGGTACGCTGGAATGGTTGCCAGGCAAAGCTGTTGCGCTCTCGCAAAATTGCTGGCCAGAGATGCTGGTTGGCGATATGCCGGTTATCTATCCCTTCATTGTCAATGACCCAGGCGAAGCGGTGCAGGCAAAGCGCCGTATTGGCGCGGTAACTCTTGGCCATATACCGCCCCCCTTGCGGCAATCAGATGTTCCGGCTCAATTCAGTTATCTGGAATCCCTGCTGGATGAGTTTTCCAATGCAGACGGGCTGGATCCAAAGCGCCGTGACAGATTAAAAGACAGCATTCGCTCGGAAGCGGATGCCTTGGGCATTGGCGCTGATTTAGGCTTCGATGAGGATATCGGCGAAGCTGAAATTCTGACCCGCATTGATCGCTTTGTCTGTGATATCAAAGAAAGCCAGTTCGGTGATGGTTTACATATTTTTGGCCGGGATCAGCAGCTGGATTCTGCCTTTGATGTAGCCGCATCTGCAACAGCAGAGGCAGAAGCCATCCGGCAAGCCTTATCAGGGGTCTGGATTGCCCCTGGCCCGGCTGGCTCGCCCTATCGCGGACGCCTGGATGTGTTGCCGACCGGGCGCAATCTATATTCTACTGACCCGCTTTCCATACCGACCCGCGCTGCCTATGCACAGGGCGTAAAACTGGCAGATGAATTTATCCGCCGGCATTTGCAAGACCAGGGAGACTGGCCCAGCGGCGTCATCGTTGATTTATGGGGATCTGCTACGATGCGTACGGCAGGGGAAGAATTTGCAATGGCCTTGCATCTATTAGGCGTAAAACCGGGCTGGATAGAGGGCTCTGAGCGTATATCCGGAATTGAAATCTTGCCCATTGCTGTACTGGATCGGCCACGAATTGACGTAACCTTGCGCGTATCCGGCCTTTTCAGAGATGTTTTCCCTACATTATCCAGCCTGTTTCAACAGGCGATTGATGCGCTGGCACAACGCGCAGAAACACCAGAATGGAACCCCTTTGTAACACAGGCCTCAGGGCCGCGTATCTTTGGGCCAGCACCAGGACAATATGGGCTGGGGATGGGTAAATCTGCAGAACAATTCTCGGATGCGGGCCGACAGATGGCGGCGGCGGCATGGATTGAGGCCAGCAGCTATGCCATTGATGGCGACAAAATATATAAAGCCGAGCAGGCGCTGAGGGAACGTGTGGCCCATGCAAATAGTTTTGTTCATCTGCAAGACCTGCCTGAGACAGATTTACTGATCAGTGCAGATTATGCTGCACATGAGGGCGGATTTGCGGCGGCGAAATCTGTGATAGGCGGGCCCATAGAGCTGTATCATATAGATGCGACAAACCCGGACAAGCCAACCGCCCGCAGCCTGGCAGAAGAAATTGCCAGAGTTGTTCATGCCCGTGCAACCCACCCGGCCTGGCTGGCAGGGATGCAGCGTCACGGGTTTCGCGGTGCCGCTGAAATTGCCGCAACGCTCTCGCATATGGCGGCTTTTGCAAATTTAGCCGATGTTGTAGGCGCACATTTATTTGACAGCTATTTTGAAGCCACTCTGGGCAATCCGGACATTGTGCAATTTATGGCGGATAAGAATCCGGAAGCGCTGGCAGCCATGAAAGATTGTTTTCGCCAGCTTTATGAAGAAGGGTTGTGGAACACGCGGCGGAATTTTATTCGCGCAGAATTAGAGCAGAAGACAGAATTAGAGTTGCAGAATAGGGGCTATACCGGGCACATATCGCCAGAAATTGAGGGGGCCAGGTAATGCGACCAAACAGGAAAGGCTGGTGTCCCTCGGCACATAGGCCGATGATGTCCGGAGACGGGTTGCTGGTTCGTATCAAACCTGCCTATGGTCAGCTATCCAGCGCCCAGATAGAAAATATAGCCGATTTATCCGACGAATTCGGGCATGGCCTTATAGATGTGACAAGCCGGGCCAATCTGCAATTGCGCGGCGTGCAAGAAGCGCATTATCCGGCATTACTCTCTGCATTAAAAAGGGCAAATCTGGTCGCAAGCCAGGCCAATCAGGACGCCCTTAATCTGACCCTGGCACCGTTTACACAAACAGGCTCGCTTGGCTGGCGATGTGCTAAACAGCTTTATAACGCGGCGGCTGATTTTGCCGAACTGCCGGCTAAATTTGGTTTTGCGGTTGATTGTAACCGGACAAGATATCTTCACACCGCTTCTGCCGATATCCGCATAGAAACAGATGCAGATGGCCAGCTTTTACTGCGCTGTGCGACACTGCCTGCCGGATTGCCGAGCAGCGAGACAGAATTGCTGGCGGATATTGTGATGTTGACCAGCTGGTTTTCAGAACAGTGCCAGCAGCTTTCCAGTTCAATTCGGCAAAGAATGCCGGATATTTTAAACCAGCAGAAGCTGCCTGAACAGTGGGTTTCTGCCGCGCCGCGCCCCGAAACAGCCAGGCTACAGGCAGGGCAAGTCAGAGACGGTCTGTATGTGGCGGCCGCCCCTTATGGCCAACTTGGCAGCGCAGATTTGCGGGCGCTGGCAAGCGTCAATGAAGTGGTGCACATTACCACAGGCAGATGCCTGATTTTATCGAAACTGCCAACGACAGAGCATTGCCTGATTACCAACGCTTGCGATCCGAGATTGCATATTGCTGCCTGTCCGGGGCAACCGCATTGCCAGGCGGCCAGCATCCAGACCAGAGCTTTGGCAGACCATCTCATTTCAGAAAATCTGTTGCCAACTGGCACAGATATTCATATTTCTGGCTGTGCTAAGGGGTGCGCTGCGGCCACACCGCGCGATTTATGTATTGTTGGAAATCAGGGGCAATTTGATATCGTGGAAAAAGGATGTGCCTGGCAAGCGCCAAACTATACATCCCTGACAGATACAACGCTGCTGAAACAGTTAAAAATACTGGCAGGATAGAAGGGTAATATGCCACATATTTATGAAAAAGATGGCGCCGCAATTTATAAAAAATCTTTTGCGACGATCCGGGCCGAAGCTGAATTGGCATCCTTCACCGCCGAGGAAGAGAGCATAGTTGTGCGGATGATCCATGCCGCTGGTATGGTCGAATTAGCATCCTTTGTTGAATTCACCCCTGATTTTGCCCTTCAGGCACGCGCAGCCCTGGAAGCAGGCGCGCCAGTATTATGTGATGCAAAAATGGTCAGTGAGGGGATTACGAAAAGCCGACTGCCAAAAGATAATGAGGTGATTTGCACGCTGCAACATCCCGACATACGGGCAATGGCGGCAGCGGCAGGTAATACACGTTCTGCGGTGGCGCTGGAATTATGGCGACCCTATCTTGGCGGCGCTGTAGTCGCTATTGGCAATGCACCAACCGCCCTGTTTCATCTTTTGAATATGCTTGAAGATCCGGCCTGTCCGCGCCCCGCTGCCATCATTGGCTGTCCGGTTGGATTTGTTGGCGCGATGGAGAGCAAACAGGCATTGATGCAAAGCCCGCCTGTACCAAGTTGTATCGTCAGAGGGCGTTTGGGTGGCAGTGCCATCACGGTCGCTGCTGTAAATGCGCTGGCCAGTAGAATAGAATAAGGCCGAATAGAATAAGGCCGGGTGGAATAAAAGAGAGAGAAGATGCAAAAAGAGGGCAGGATTTATGGTGTTGGGCTGGGGCCGGGTGCGCTTGATTTACTGAGTGTGCGCGCCGATAAACTGGTACGCGGCGCTGATCATATCGCCTATTTCAGAAAGGCTGGAAAGCCAGGTCATGCCCGGCAATTAGTGAATGAAATCATATCAAAAAATGCCACCGAATTTGCCATGGAATATCCGGTGACAACCGAAATTTCCCTGTCTGACCCCGCCTATAACCAGATATTATCAACCTTTTATGATAGCTGTTGTACGCATCTTGGCAGCTTGTGTGATGGGGGCAGTGATGTGATTGTGCTGTGCGAGGGCGACCCTTTTTTCTATGGCTCGTTCATGCATCTTCACAGACGTCTTTTGCCAAAATACGAGGTGCAGGTCGTGCCGGCGATTACCGGTATGTCAGGTGCATGGACAGCCACAAATATGCCCATTACCTGGGGGGATGATGTGCTAACCGTGCTAATGGGTACCTTGCCAGAAGATGAAATACAACGAAAAATAGCCGATACAGATGCGGCAATCATTATGAAAGTCGGTCGTCATTTAGCAAAAATAAAAAAGGCGCTGCACGCTGCCAATAAGCTGGAGGATGCATACATTATCGAATATGCAACTATGGCCAATCAAAATATTTGCCTGTTAACCGACTATCAGCCTGCGACTGCGCCCTATTTCTCTATCATCGCGCTGCACGGGCATGGACGCAGACCATGAAGGGGCGCCTGGTTATTGCCGGGCTGGGGCCGGGCAGCGAGGCACAAATAACCCCCGAGGTGCAAGCCGCTATCGCGGCGGCCACAGATGTTATTGGCTATACCCCCTATGTTGCCCGCATTACCCCGCGCGCAAACCTTGCGCTGCATCCATCTGATAACCGGGTTGAGGCTGAACGGGCACGCCATGCCCTGGATCTGGCAGCTGCAGGTCATCAGGTGTTGATTGTCTCTTCTGGTGATCCGGGCGTATTTGCCATGGCAGCGGCTATCTTTGAGGTGCTGGAAAGCGATTTGACGCGCTGGCAGCAGGTGGAAATAGACATACTGCCCGGCATCACCGCTATGTTGGCCGCCGCCGCCCGAATAGGCGCCCCCCTGGGCCATGATTTTTGTGTCATTAATTTGAGCGATAATCTGAAACCCTGGGCAGTTATTGAAAAAAGATTGAGGCTTGCCGCAGAAGCCGATTTTGCGATGGCTTTTTATAATCCGCGTTCCAAATCCCGTCCCGACGGATTTGCCAGCGCCCTTGAAATCCTGAAACACAGCTGCGGGGATGACAGACCGGTAATATTTGCCCGTGCGGTCTCCACCAAACAGGAAACTGTCACGGTTATGCCCTTATCCCGGGCAGATCCAGATATGGCAGATATGCGCACCCTTGTTCTGGTGGGATCGAGCCAGACACGGCTTGTTGAACATCAGAACAAAAAATGGGTTTACACCCCCCGCTCCCTTCAGGATTGATACAGCCAGTCAAGCACCGCCTCTGGATGATAAAATTCCAGGCGTTGCGGCAAAACAGGCCGGTTGATCATCACAACATCAATTCCCAATTCTCTGGCGGCCAGTATTTTTGCATAGGCGCCCTGCCCGCCGGCATTTTTTGAGATCACCAGATCTATCTGATGCTCTTTCAATATTTTCAGATCTGCCTCCGGGGTAAAGGGGCCGCGCGATACCAGCAGTTTTTTATTCGGAAAATCGGGGGCAATTTCGGGCGAATCAACAAGCCTTAGCAGATAGAAATGATGCTTCTGAGCGCTAAAGGCATCAAGGTGAAGGCGGCCTATCGCCAGCATGACACGCCTGGCAGGCTTTTCCAGCCATTCTACAGCCTGGCGAATATCCGCAACCTGATGCCAGTTATCCCCTGTTTCCGGCTGCCAGGCTGGCCGGGTCAATGCCGCCAGATGAACCCCGCTTTGTGCACAAGCGGTATGGGCATTTGCGCTCATTTGTGCCGCAAACGGATGTGTAGCGTCTATCAGATGCGTGATCTGTTCATCCTTGAGATATGCCTTTAGCCCCTCTATGCCGCCAAATCCGCCAATGCGTTTCTGGATGGGTTGTGGTCGGATACGTTGCACGCGCCCTGCATAAGAAATAATAGCCTTTATGTCTGTTTTAGCGATAAGATGCGCTAAAGCTGATGCTTCAGAAGTTCCGCCCAATATTAAGAGATTATGCTGCATGAAAACACGTCCCTGGTTGACCATTATCGGAATGGATGCAAGTGGAGCAGATAGCTTGTTGCCTGAGGCACAAAAAGCGCTGTACGGTGCCAGCATTATTATAGGGCCGGAGCGTCATTTGTCTATGCTACCAGATGTTCAGGCAACACAGATCTGCTGGCCCACCCCCTTTGAGCAGGGTATCCAAAAGCTGATATCCTATAGAGGCAAGCCTGTTGTCATGCTGGTATCTGGCGACCCGTTCTGGTTTGGGGCTGGCACACAGATTGTCCGCCACCTTGCGGCAGAAGAATGGATAGCCTGGCCAGGTATGAGCTGTTTTTCTCTTGCCGCATCGAAATCAGGCTGGGCTATCGAGCACACAAAATGCCTTGGCTTACATGCCGCAAGCTTGCACCGGCTGCGCCCATATTTGCGGCCTGGCCAGCATATTATGGCAACCTTGCGGAACGGCGATGCGGTTCAGGAATTAGCGGCCTATTTAACGGAAACAGATTTTGGCCGCACCAAAATAGAGATATTTGAACAGCTTGGCGGCAAACAGGCGCGCATTACCAGCTGTAATGCCGATGCGCTGCCAGACAGGCTTTTTCATCATCCTGTGATGGTGGGGCTGCACGTGGCAGGGGATGGCAAAGTGATGCCAAGAGCCACAGGTCTGGCGAATAGCTGGTTTGCCCATGATGGACAAATTACCAAACAATCTATCCGGGCGATGACCCTTTCTGCCCTTGCCCCTGTTTCAGGTCAGAATTTATGGGATTTGGGTGCCGGGTGTGGCTCGATAGGCATTGAATGGCTGTTGCAGGGCAGGTCAATGCAGGCAAGCGCGGTGGAACAAAATAGTGACCGCATCCAGCTGATTAAACAAAACGCCCGGCAACTGGGCGTTGATTGGCTAAATATCCTGCATAGCGATATACTCTCGGCCTTGCCGCAGCTGGACAAGCCGGATGCTGTTTTTATTGGCGGCGGATTAAGCCCTGATTTACTTGACCAGCTATGGGCTATTCTGCCTTCTGGTACCCGTATCGTTGCGAACGCTGTAACCCTCCAGACAGATCGCATTCTGACCCAGGCATACGAGCGGCATGGCGGGGAATTACAGCGCATGGAGATGGCATCTATTACGGCTATCGGGCGGATGCAGGGGTGGAAATCAGCCTATCCGATAACCCAATGGACGGTGATACGCTAATGCGGCCCGTTTATGTAGCAGGATTCGGCTTTCGCCAACGCGCCACCCTTGACAGTTTTCGCTCTGCTTTTAACAAGGCCGCTCACGGATTTGAAATTTCAGCGATAGCCGTACCCATCGACAAGATAGATAATCCAGCTTTATATGATTTTGCAAACGAACAGGGACTTGCCATATATCCAGCACACGCTGACGCCATGCGACAGGCTGAAACCGAAACCCGATCACCTGTCACTTTGGAAAAGCGACATACTGGAAGTGTCGCAGAGGCAGCGGCGCTTGCAATTTTCAAAGACCCTTCTACATTAGTCGCAACACGTCAGATTTCAGATGATAGATTGGCTGTTTGCGCTGTCGCAAAAGGATTGGAAATATGACCGTGCATTTCATTGGAGCAGGGCCCGGGGCGCCAGATCTGCTGACTATTCGGGGTCAGAACATCATCCGTTCTTGTCCGGTATGTCTTTATGCTGGCTCGCTTGTGCCGCGCGAAATCCTCGATTTTTGTCCAGCCGGCGCGCGCATTATCAATACAGCCCCTCTGGATCTGGAGGCTATCATCGCAGAATGCAAGGCGGCGAGTGACGCCGGGCTGGATGTCGCACGCCTGCATTCGGGTGACGTGTCTGTCTGGTCTGCGATGGGAGAGCAGATACAGCGCCTTAAAGCTGCGGGAATAGCTGTTTCTGTTACGCCGGGTGTGCCAAGTTTTGCCGCCGCCGCGGCGGTGCTGGAGGCTGAATTAACCCTGCCCGGCGTAGCGCAATCTGTTGTTTTGACCCGCACAACTGGCCGGGCTTCAGCAATGCCGGAGACAGAAACTCTGGAAAATTTTGCCCGCACGGGGGCCACGCTTGCCATCCATCTGTCTATCCATAATTTACGCCATGTGATTGACAGTCTTGTGCCTTTTTACGGGTCAGACTGTCCAGTTGCTATCGTCTATCGCGCCACCTGGCCGGAACAGCAGATTAGGCGCGGAACACTGGAGACAATCGCCTCGCAAATGTCTGAAGAAATTGATCGCACAGCCTTAATCCTGGTAGGCCCGGCATTAGGGAATACCGCCTTTGATGAAAGCCGCCTGTATGCGGCAGATTATAGTCGGCGATATCGACCTCTTTTTGCGCGTGAGGGAGATAAGGAATGAGAGCGCCGCCAGGATTGCTGATTTCTGCCCCTAATTCGGGCGCGGGAAAAACAACGGTCATGCTGGGTTTGCTGCGTGCCTTTCGCGAGCGCGGCCTGAACGTTCAACCCTTTAAAAGTGGGCCAGACTATATCGATCCAGCTTTCCATATGGCCGCATCCGCACGGGCCTCTTTCAATCTGGATAGTTGGGCAATGTCTGCGCCCATGATGCGGCATCTGGCTTCGGCAGCGCGGCACGCTGATTTGGTGATTGCCGAAGGCTCTATGGGATTGTTTGATGGCGTGGCCAGAGCCGGTGCCTATGGACATGGCTCCAGTGCGGAAACAGCGGCCTTTTTTGGCTGGCCGGTTGTGCTGGTTCTGGATATTGGCGGGCAGGCGCAATCCGCAGCCGCAACCGCACTTGGTTTTAAAGAATTTTATCCAGAGCTGCCATTTGCGGGCGTGATTTTAAATCGTGTCTCCAGCCCGCGCCACGAACGGTTAACCCGTCTGGGCATGGAAAAAGCAGGGATAGAAGTGCTGGGCGTGTTGCCAAAACGCAATGATTTAAAACTGCCAGAGCGGCATTTAGGGTTGATACAAGCTGTTGAACATCCTGATTTGGATGAGGCGATTGCAAATTATGCGCGCTTTTTAGCAGATCATGTGAATCTGGATCGGCTTTTGCCCCTGGCAGCACATCGCCCGCAAGCTGGCCAGATGGCTGTAGATTTGCCGCCGCCGCCTGGACAGCGTATTAGCCTTGCCCGCGATGCAGCCTTTTCTTTTACCTATCCGCATCTGTTAAAACATTGGCAAGACAGTGGCGCAGAAATTGATTTTTTCTCGCCCCTTTTAGACGAAATACCCGACAAAAAAGCAGATGTTATCTGGTTGCCTGGAGGCTATCCAGAGCTTCATGCCGGCCAGCTGGCCACCGCAACAAAAACCTTTGCTGCGATACGCCAGCATGCTGAAACGCGCCCCGTACATGGGGAATGCGGCGGCTATATGGTTCTTGGTCAGGAATTAATCGACAAGGACGGGGTCGCCCATCCGATGCTAGGGCTGTTGGGACTTGTAACAAGCTATGCCGAACGCAAATTTCATCTTGGCTATCGACAAGCCAGATCTGTTTGCCAAACCCCTTTATTTGCCACAAACAGCAAATGGCGTGGACATGAGTTTCATTATAGCCGTATCCTGAAACAACCTGATACACCGTTATTTGATGTAACAGATGCAGACGGCAGGCCAGTAGCAGAAACCGGCTCTCTTCGCGGCCTTACCACAGGTACCTTTTTTCACATGATTGCAAAGGCAGATTAATGACGGGTTTTGTCAGTTTTGTCAGTTCCGGTCCGGGGGATCCAGAATTATTGACCGTTAAAGCTGTAGATCGGTTGAAACGGGCAGATGCCATTTTGTTTGATGATCTCTCTTCTGGCCCCATCCTTGGCTATGCCAAACCGGGCGCGGATCTTATCGGGGTGGGTAAACGCGCCAGCCGGCCATCTCCCAAACAGCAGGCGATTAGCCAGCTATTAGTGGATTATGCAAAAGGGGGCGGGCGAATTGTCAGGTTGAAATCCGGGGATAGCGGTCTTTTTGGTCGCCTTGAAGAAGAGCTATTGGCACTAAAAAAAGCCGGGATAGACTATGAGATCATACCTGGTGTCTCTTCAGCCTTTGCCGCCACTGCAGCCGCCGGTATTCCCCTAACACGGCGATTAACCGCCCGCCGCGTGCAATTTGTTACCGGACATGATGTTACAGGCGAGCTGCCGGAAAATATAAATTTTGCTGCATTGGCAGACCCGGCCGCCACCACTGTTGTATTTATGGGCAAGCGGACATTTGGCAAGCTGCAGAAAACCTTGCAAGAATATGGCCTTCCTGCGACCACCCCGGCTTTACTTGCCGAGGCGGTTAGCACCCCCTCGCAAATTCTGCAACGTACCACCATTGGCGCGCTGGCAGCCCAATTGGCGAAGAATGTTTCATCTGCCCCGGCTTTGATCCTTTATGGCCCGCTTGCGGATCTGGATGATGATGATGATAGCTGAATTATTTCTTATCGGCATCGGCACCGGCAATCCTGGCCATGTTACACACCAGGCCATAAGCCAGCTAAAGGCAGCTGATATCATTCTGATACCGCGCAAAGGTAGCGAGAAAAGCGATCTGGCTGATTTACGCCATCAAATTTGTGATGAATTACTGGGGGCTGACACCCCCCCTATCCTTGAGTTTGACCTGCCGATACGCGATCCCGCCCGCCCCTATCTGTCGGCTGTTGATGCCTGGCATGAGGCGATTGCAGATATCTGGCGCGATACGATAAAGACTGCTAAAACAGTTATTGGTACCGCCCCCCGCACCGCCGCATTGCTTGTTTGGGGAGACCCTGGCTTATATGACAGCTCTATGCGGATAGCCCGGCGTTTAAAGCCAGCTCCGGCAATAACCATCATACCCGGCATTACGGCTATTCAGGCGCTGACAGCAGCACATAAAATTCCGATTAATGATCTCGGCAGCCCGTTTATGATCAGCACAGGCAGGCAATTGCGTGCAAACGGGTTCCCAAAAGAAGCCGACACGCTTGTCATTATGCTGGATGGCGAATGTTCCTTTCAAACATTGGTGGCAGCTGATTTTGATATCTGGTGGGGCGCTTATCTGGGTATGGAAAATGAACTTATTCTTTCTGGATATTTACCAGAGCTTGCGGATATAATCGTCCAAACACGTAAAACAGCCCGCCAGAAACATGGCTGGATTATGGATACCTATCTGTTGAGGCGGCGAGATGTCTGACAAGCATATTTTCATCTTTGGATTAGGGTATGTAGGCACACATCTGGCACAGGCGCTATATTCACAAGGCTGGAGGGTTACCGGCACCACCAGAAACCCCGGCAAGTTTGACCCGGATCTTGCACAAAAATGGCATATTCTGGAATTTAATGATGGCACGGAGATCAACAATCTGGCGCATCACTTATCGCAGGCAAGCCATGTTATAACCACTATCTCTGCCTTGTCTGGCCATGACCCTGTTCTGGCAACACATGAGGCGGAGATACGTGCCTTTACCAGATGGGTTGGCTATATTTCTGCAACCTCGGTCTATCCTGATCAGCAGGAGGGCTTTATTGATGAGGCAGTGCCGCCGGCGCCAACAACAAAGCGCGGAAAAGCACGGCTGGCCGCAGAACAGCAATGGGGGCAGATATGTAATGCAGAAATTCTGCGAGTGGCTGGCATATATGGGCCTGGCCGCAATGCCATCGAAGCGGTTTTAGACGGAAAAGCGCGGATAATAGAAAAAAAAGGGCAGCTATTCAACCGCATCCATCAAACCGATATCACCGCGATTATTCTGGCCGCTATGGCGAACCCGCGCCCGGGCCGGATTATTAATCTATGTGATGAAGAACCTGCCCCTCAAGCAGATGTAATACGCTATGCAGCCCGGCTGGTCGGCCAGGCCCCTCCTGCACCTATTCCATTTGAAGACGCAGATCTCACCCCTATGGCGCGTTCATTTTATCAATCACATCGCCGGCTACGCTCTTCGGTAATCGGGCCGGAACTCGGGCTGTCTCTGCGCTATCCAACCTACCGCGAAGGCTTGAAATCGCTTCTGGAGCACGTGCAAGCCAAACGCTGATAGCGCGCGATATGATGGCCAGAACTGAGAACGCAAAATAATCTATTTATAGCTTGAGGGCGGATATTTCGTGGATGCTTTTTTAATCTATGCCGGCCTGTTTGCCAGCGCCTTTCTAGCCGCCACCATCTTGCCAGCCCAGTCTGAATTGGGGCTGGGGGCATTGCTGGTACAGGGCGAGCATATCCCTTTCTGGCTGATATTTTTTGCCAGTATCGGCAATATTCTGGGCGCGGTGGTGAACTGGGTTCTGGGGCGCAAATTCCAGCAGCTGAAATCAAAAAAATGGTTTCCTGTCACAACCGGCCAGATGGCGCGTGCCAGCCGCTGGTTTCAACGATTTGGGGTATGGAGCCTGCTGCTCAGCTGGATGCCCATCATTGGCGATCCCCTCACTTTAGCGGCTGGCCTGTTGGGCGTGCGTCTCTGGCGCTTTTTAATTCTGGTCACACTGGCAAAAACAGGCCGCTATATCGCGGTGGCGATTTTGGTCTTTCATGTCTGGTAGGTACTGGAAAAGCTGGTTTTGGCCGATATGCAAAGCCAGGGGTTCGGGCGCGCCATATCTCCCGCCCCATATCACATGCCCTATATCACATGATGGAATAGCTGATTTCAAACTGTCCGCATTATGGTAAAAGGGAGGTCTCGGAAAGTAGGAAAACCGAGACCTCCAACGGGGGGAAGGCTTTTTCAAGCCATACTTTTTACCCACGCATGGTCCTATTGGATTTGCGTGGGTTTATTATTTTTTGCTAATTTATGATAAATTTAAATAACATATTGTTATTGCTATAGTTTTTTTTAATTTTTTTTAATTTTTTTTTAATAATTCTGCATTTTTTTAAGCATCGTCACAGATTTTGCCCCGGTCAGAAAGCAGGACAGGCGAATTTGTTCCTGAATTTCGACGATTTTATCACTCAGCCTGTCGGGGTGTAGCTGGCCATTATCATCTTCCAGACTTTGTAACAGCCCCCCTGCCATACCTGCCATATCTGCCCCCAGCCACAGCGTTTTGGCAATATCCAGCCCATGGCGAATACCGCCCGAGGCAATGATATGCATATCCGGGGCGATATGGCGTGCACCTGCCAGCGCATCGGGCAGATCAATCCCCGCCGATAAAAAAGGCTCATAAAGGCTCTGTTTTTCCGGGTTCTGGCGCAACCATTCAATCAGCGCCCAATTAGTACCGCCACGTGCCGCCACATCTATATAGGCCACGCCGGCTGCATAAAGGCGGCGCACCACAGCAGCGGACAGCCCCGCCCCCACTTCCTTGACAATAATCGGACAGGCCAGTTTATCAACCAGACGACCAATAGCCTCTTCCACGCCCTGCCAGTCATGATCGCCTTCCGGCTGGATAGCTTCTTGTAGCGGGTTTAGATGGATAGCCAGCGCATCGGCCTCAATATCGCCAGCCGCGCGTTCTGCCAGTGCAAGGCCGGCCTTGCCCGTAATTTGCACTCCGCCCAGATTGCCTATCAAACAGGCTTTTGGATGGGCTTTACGCAATGCGTGCTGGGACTGGCCTGCTTCCAGGCTGGCCCTTTGCGAGCCAAGCCCGATAGCGATATTATGCCGGCTCGCCACCGAAACAAGGGCGGCATTTAGCGCATCTGCCCGCGTGGTTCCCCCTGTCATGCCGGTTATCAGCAAGGGGGCGGCCAGCTGGCGGTGCAAAAAACGGGCGGTGATATCTATCTGTGGCAAATCCAGCTCTGGCAGGGCGCAATAGGGCAGATCTATCCTGTCCAGCAGATGAGATGGCCGCGCGCCATCTGCCAGCGTCTGTTTGGCCAGATCCAGATGGGCATCTTTACGCTGTGATGCAGAATGTTCGCTCATGACACGCCTCTTTTTTCATATACAGGCCGAAACAGGCCATCTACCAGCAGCATATGCGGCACAGTCAGCGCGGCAAGTGCAATAAACACGGTGCGCAAGCCTGCCTCACTTGCCGACAGGGCGGCCAGATCGCGTTGCAGATAAAAGGCCAGCCCGGCCGCTATCCAGGTTACAAGCGTCAGCAAAACCGCTATGGTCAAAATCTTTTGGCGCGAGAGCATCTGTTGCATAGCGGTCCAGATAAAATAGAAATGACGGCGTGAATGTACCAGACAGAAATAGACCGCAAACCCGGCCAGAGGCGGCAATAGCCCTGCCAGACAGCACAAAATCCCGATTTCCAGGATGGCCCCGCGCAAAGCGCTGTAGCGAAGGCTGGTCAGCACATAAATGGCAAATCCGGTCATCCAGACAGGCAGCAGCAACGCTGTCACAGCCATCAGCATATTGGCATTTTCACCTGCCAGAGCTGCATAAAGACCGGCTACTTCTTGTATATGCAAGGCAGGCAGAACAATTCCGACAATCCCGCCATGGACAAAGATACGCACGCCCGTTAATGCCCGGCCCCACTTGCCGGCAGGGGCGCTAGCAAAGGGCTGTATGTCACCGCTGCCAAAATGGATAATGCTTAACATCAGGAACAGACCCAGCGCCAGCATCGGCATAAAAGCCCAAAAGCCGATATATAGCCCTGCAAGCAGGCTATAGGCGACAAGAAAGCCTGTCATTTTCATCACCGAGCGTCCGGCGCCCAGAAAAAAAGCGATGGCCCCGTCAAATGCCCCGTGCGGCAAGCCAATGGCCATCACCGCGAATAAAGCAAAAATATCGATAGGGGTAAGCATCAATCCCTCTTTATTTTTGAGCGTTTAAACGCCGGTATAATCTGGGCTATGAATATCTGCTTTGGCATCGCCAGTATCAGTTTGGCATAGATAGATAAATCTGCAAGGCCAGACATAAATTTGGCCAATTCATCGCCGCTTAACGCCTTTGCCATCCGCAGAAAAATATCCGGCGCAGCCTCTGGATGGGCTTTCAGAACAGCTAAAAACACCCTGTCCAGCCAGCGATCCACCGCCCGGTGCGGAACAGGGATTTGGGTAATTTTCTGCCCTTCTGCCAGATGCCGGGCTATCTGTTGCACCTGTTTCTGGATAAAAGCGAACGCATAGCCGGATGACGCGCGCACACAGCCCCCATTTGCCCCTATCGCCAGCAGGGAGGGGTCGCGCGGGGATAGAAAATTCATCGGAATACAACCCGCCTCTTCCCGCAGAATCTGAAAATCTTCAATCTGATAGATATCCTTTAGATAGGTCTGGATAGCCTGTTCATAAAAGGTGCTATCCTCTGTTTGTTCAGAAAAAAAAGTGGATTCAACCAGCGCTGTATTTTCAGAAAACGGCAGCAGATAGATAAAATGAATACCGCGGGACTGATCGCATCTGAAATCCATCAGGGTGAGGATATTTGCATCAAAAACAGCTTTATCGGTCTTGATTTCCCACCCCTTGAAATGTTGTAACAGGCTGTTTTCCGGCACATCAGGGGTGCGGCTATCCAATACCAGCCCTAGCCCCAGCCCTAGCCTCTGACCATCTCCATCTCCATCTCCATCTCCATCTCCATCTCCGGCACCGGCGCCCGGCTCCGGCGCCCCCTGTTTAAAGGCCAGTTGCCCTTCTGCCTGTTTTAGACAATCTTTCAGCCATACCGCGCTTTCCAGCCCATGATAGGCAAAGCGCTCACTTTTCTGGGTTACCCGCCCAAACGGGGTGATAATCTGCCAATATTGCCAGCTCTTGCGCGATAGCTGTGCTGCCTCGGCCAGCCAGCCAGTCTGCCAAAAGCCCCAAATATGGCTATGCTCTATCGCCGGGGTAAGAGCGCCATATATAGCTGCCTTTGCCGATATCCTGCCAGAGGCCAGATGCGGGGCAAGCGCGCGTGCCAGAGACAACCCGGCACATCCCGCCCCCCAGATAGAGATATCCTCATTTTCCGGCTTTGGCTGATTTTCTGTCATCTATCTGCCCCCCCGGATAATCGTGTCCCCCGGATAATTTTGCCCACCCGTATAATCGAACAAGGCAGATTGCAACCCTGCCTGATAAGCGGGTTTCTGGCACACTCTGGCGGCCAGGCTGGCAGAGGCGGTCAGGCTGGCAAGGGTTTTTTCTGCCCCGTTTGTTACCGCCCGCCCCCTTGTCCAGTCCAGCTGGCGGCGGCGTAATTTCTGGCCGATTTCCCGATAGACATTTGCCGCAACCGCGATGGCGATATGGGCACGAAAAGGCAGATAGACCAGCCCCCTTTGCCCGCTTTCATAATAGCGATTTGCCAGATGAAGAAGCCTGTCTATGGCTGTTTTAATGGCCAATGCCTCCGCCCCTTGCGGGTCACGTGCAGCTTCACAAATATCTTGCGGGCCAAGGTTTCCTGTCCATTGGGCGGGCAAATAGCGCCTGCCCATTTTAGCATCCTCCAGCACATCGCGGGCGATATTGGTCAGTTGCATGGCAATGCCCATATCCACCGCAAAACAAAAAGCGTGCCTGTTCTGGCATCCCAATATTGGACACATCAGCAACCCCACCGTTCCGGCAACCTGATAGGCATATTTTATCAGCCCGTCTTCTGAAGCGATGGCCACTTCGCCCTGATCAAATAACAGCCCCTCCAGCAAATGCAAAAACGGCATTATCGGCACGTGGCAGGCTTTCATCACCGGCAGGAAGGCCGCAAGTGCCGGATCAATTTCGGCTATCGCCTTGCCATCTGCCAGCCTCTCTAGCTGGGTCTGTATCGCCGCAAGCCGCGCTGGCCCATCGGCGATATCCCCATCTGCCAAATCATCCAGTGTCCGACAAAATTGATAGAGATGGGCCGCATTATAGGCTGTCTTGCGCCCCAAAAAATGCGATGCCCAGAAAAAGCTGCGCCCGCCCCTGGCCAGCACATTTAACGCCTGCGCATCTGCTGCAGCCGCTTCTGTTCTTTGTATCTTTGTTGCGTGCCGGCCCATTTTTCTGCTCTGTTTACTACCGCCTTTTCAGGTGCAAATCCATGCTGGATTACCGCGTCTTTGCGGTATCTGCTGTTTCTTCTTCTACCAGCGCCTCTACCACTTTTGCCGAACATAACACCCCTGGCATACCGGCGCCCGGATGTGCGCCCGCTGCAGAAAAATACAGATTGCCCAGATGCGGGTCACGGTTATGATATCGAAACCAGGCCGATTGCGTGAATTTGGGCGCGATAGAAAATCCTGCCCCATGCATCGAGCGATACCGGCTTTTGAAATCTTCCGGTGTCATATAGAAATCTTCGACAATATGCGCCCCCAGCTCTGGCATAATGGTTTTTTCCAATGCGCTGACAATGCGCTGTTGCAAAACAGGGCCTTCTTTTTTCCAATCCACCTCGCCTTGCAGATTAGGCACAGGACACAGCACATAAAAACTATCGCACCCGTCAGGGGCAAAGCTGGCATCTGTGGCGGTTGGCCGGTGCAGATATAAAGAAAAATCCTCTGCCAGAATCTTGCGATTAAAGATATCATGCAATAGCGCTTTATACCGCTTGCCCATCCAGATGGTGTGGTGGGCGATATCGGGATATTTTTTCTTCGTGCCAAAGAATAATACATATAACCCCATGGAATAGCGGGTCATATTGTCCGGCAGGGTTTTTTTGCGTCTGCCTTTATGGGCGGGCAGCATTTCAGCATAAATGGTGGGCGGATCGCCATTACAGATAATCCGGTCAGCGTGAATTTCTGTGCCGCCTTGTGTGCGTGCACCAACAACCCTGTTGCCTTGAACCAATATCTCCTCAATGTCTGTATCCAGCTGGATATCAATGCCCTGCCGGCGCATCAGCGCTTCTAATTCTGCGACCAGCTTGCCGGTGCCGCCCATACAAAAATAGACCCCCCATTTGCGTTCCAGATAATGGATCAGCGCATAGATAGAGGTGGTATCAAAAGGATTGCCGCCTACTAGCAAGGGATGGATAGAAAAGGCCTGTCGCAAAAGCGGATGTTTAATATGGCTATTGACCAGCTGTGCGACGGTCATATAGCTCTTCAGGCGCAATAATTGCGGTATCTGTTTCAGCATCGCCCCGAAACGGGTAAAGGGTTTATCGGCCAATTC
>Ga0209654_1000691_pt1 | contig 31274 bp, 25 predicted proteins | sample SaaInl1SG_22_DNA_FD_184646 | JGI IMG/M metagenome (GOLD analysis project Ga0209654, IMG submission 184646) | Marine microbial communities from expanding oxygen minimum zones in the Saanich Inlet - ESP_161SG_22_DNA (SPAdes) (version 2) | ecosystem: Environmental > Aquatic > Marine > Intertidal... | reverse complement strand
GCGACACCATTGAAATTGATGATTCAGTTTTGGAAGTGGCCACCGACAAAGTAGATTCTGACGTTCCGTCTGATGTTGCAGGTACACTTGTTGAAAAGCGATTTAATGTCAACGATGTTATTCAAGTAGGCGACGTTATTGCTGTTATTGAGTCTGAAGCAATTAGCGATGTCGTTGAAGAACATATTCCCGTAGTTGAAACCACTGAGGTGGAAAATGAAGCCCCATTACCTCAAGAAATTATTGAACTAGTCGAAGCCCCTGTTGCTGAGGCCAAGCAAGTCATAAAACCCAAGCAGGAAAATGCTGAGTCTGTTCGTTTTTACTCCCCTTTGGTGCGAAATATTGCTGCAGCTGAAGGAGTTTCTTCAGAGGAGTTAGAGACCATTCCAGGAACCGGTGATGCAGGAAGGGTCACCAAGAAAGATATACTGGCCTATTTACAAGAAAGAGATGTTGTAACAAGTGCACCAAAGCAAGACCTAACCGCTTCCCCAAAACCAATCGTTGAAACTACTCCACCTGCCATTGTCTCTGGTGAAGATCAAATCATAGAAATGAGTCGAATGGGGAAACTGATCTCCAATCACATGACAGAGAGTAAGAATACTTCTGTGCATGTTCAATCCTATGTCGAAGCTGATGTAACCGATTTATGGGATTGGCGTGAGAAGACGAAAGGACAATTTCAGGCTAGAGAAGGGGAAAAGTTAACTTTTACTCCCATTTTTATTTCAGCCATCATACATGCATTGAAAGAATTTCCGTTGTTGAATAGTTCGGTCAATGGAGACCAAATAATACAAAAACGCAGCATCAATATTGGCATGGCCACTGCCTTGGGCGATGGAAACTTAATTGTTCCGGTCATTAAGAAGGCAGACCATTTAAACTTGGTCGGTTTGGCCAAGGCGGTAAACGATTTGTCCAATCGTGCCCGCCTCAATCAATTGCAACCCGAAGAAGTGCAAGGAGGAACATATACCGTAACCAATATTGGTAATTTTGGGTCTATAACAGGAACACCCATCATCAATCAGCCACAAGTCGGGATCATCGCCCTTGGGGTTATTCGTAAGATGCCTGCTGTCATCGAAACTGCTGATGGCGATTTTGTGGGCATCCGAAGAAAAATCATCTTATCGCATAGTTATGATCATCGTATCATTAACGGTGCAATGGGAGGTCAGTTTGTGAAAGCTGTTGCCAACTATCTTGAGCAATGGGACACATCAATAACATTTTAAATACTACCTATGGGGCTAGAACTTCACCGACCACTTTGCTTTTTTGATCTTGAAACAACTGGAGTAAATGTGGTTTCAGATCGCATTGTTGAAATTGCCATTCTCAAACTACTCCCTAACGGAAACCGAGAAGGAAAAACCTGGTTGGTCAATCCTGGTATGCCTATTCCTAAGGGCGCCTCAGACGTACATGGTATTACCGATGATAAGGTTGTCAATGCACCGGTTTTTAAACAATTGGCCAGCGAAATTCATGCCTATATCAAAGACTGTGATCTTGCGGGCTTTAACTCTGATCGTTTTGATATTCCCTTGCTGGCAGAAGAATTTATGCGTGCTGAAATCGATTTTGATCTCACCCGCCACAAAACGGTCGACGTGCAAACCATTTTCCATAAAATGGAGAAAAGAACCCTGGGCGCTGCACTTAAATTTTATTGCGACAAAGAATTGATTAACGCTCACTCCGCCATGGCCGACACAGAGGCAACCTGCGACGTTCTACTGGCACAGTTAGACCGTTATGAAGAGTTGGAAAATACGACCGCTTTTTTAAGTGAATTCTCTTCCCATAAACGCACGGTAGATGTTGCTGGTTTCATTGTGTATAACAAAGATAATGTGCCCACTTTCTCTTTTGGAAAGCACAAAGGGAAAACGGTTGACGAGATACTTAAAAAAGAACCGGGTTATTTCGGCTGGGTGCTCAATGCTGATTTCCCCCTTTACACCAAGAAAATATTAACTGCCCTTAGATTACAAAAACTCAATAGCGGACAATAGATGAAGATTATTTGTATTGGTCGGAATTACACCGATCACATTAAGGAGTTGGAAAATGAAAAGCCTACTGATCCAGTTGTGTTTTTAAAACCCGACACTTCTATACTCCTCAAAGGACAGCCTTTTTTCATACCCGAATTTTCGCAAGATGTTCATCATGAAGTGGAAGTTTTGGTCAAAGTAAATCGAATAGGGAAACATATTCAACCCAAGTATGCCCATAAATATTACGACGAAATAGGTCTTGGAATTGACTTCACTGCGCGCGATCTTCAAGCTAAACTAAAAGCCAAAGGTTTGCCTTGGGAAAAAGCCAAGGGTTTTGATGGAGCTGCTGTAGTGGGGAAATGGCTTCCAAAAGACAGTTTACCCCACGTAGATGATTTGACTTTCAGCTTAACCAAGAATGGTGAAACTGTTCAGTCAGGATCGTCCAGTCTCATGCTTTGGAAAATTGATGAATTGATTGCTTATGTTTCTCAGTTCTTTACCCTTAAAATAGGGGATATACTTTTTACGGGAACCCCAGCAGGAGTAGGTCCAGTTGCCATAAACGATAATTTGGTTGGAACCTTAGAGGGGCAAGAGCTCTTCTCCATAAAAGTTAAATAATGCTTGCAGAAATCATTAGTATAGGAGATGAGATCCTCATCGGTCAAATTGTAAATACCAATGCGGTATTCATCGCCAAAGAATTGAATAAAATTGGAATAGAAGTAGTTCAAATCACCTCTATTTCTGATAAAAAAGAAGCCATTGTCAAGTGTTTAGATGATGCCCAACAGCGTGCACAAGTCATTATTTTGACAGGTGGATTAGGTCCTACAAAAGATGATCTTACCAAGCATACTCTCTGTGCTTACTTTGATGATGTTTTGGTGAAAAATGAGGAAGTTCTTGAGCGTATCGAGGCAATGTTCAAAAAATATGTTCCTACACCCATCAACGACGAGAACAGAAAACAGGCCTTGTTGCCTTCAAAGGCAAAGGTCTTGGAAAATAAAATGGGTACTGCTTCTGGAATGTGGTTTGAGGTAGAAGACCGTGTAGTGATTTCCCTCCCTGGTGTTCCTTTTGAAATGAAGGCACTAATAAGTAATGAGGTGGTTCCAGCGCTCCAGCAGCACTATACCCGTCCGTATATCATTCATAAAACTGTGTTGACTTACGGTTTAGGAGAGAGTGTCATTGCAGAACGTATAGAGGATTGGGAAAACAATTTACCGGTTGATATAAAGCTAGCTTATTTACCCAATATTGGTCGCGTACGCTTACGCCTTTCTGGAAAAGGACCAGATCTTGACGTCATTACAGCACGCATTGAGGAACAGGTCGCTAGTTTGTTGCCTCAAATTGAAGATATTTTTATGGGCTTTGAGGAAGAAGCATCTGTGGAAGAACAAATTCAAAAAAAGTCAATCTCTGAAGGCTTCACCTTAGCATTAGCGGAAAGTTGTACCGGCGGAGAAATCGCTGCTAGGATAACTAAAATTCCTGGTGCTTCTGGCTATTTTAAAGGAGGGGCAGTAGTGTATCACGCCCAAAGTAAAGTCGATCTTTTGGATGTACCCGCCAGTTTAATTGAACAGAAGGGAGTAGTTAGTGTTGAGGTGGCAGAAGCCATGGCCATGGGAGCGAAACAGAAATATGGTTCGACTCATGCTGTTGCTACCACAGGAAATGCTGGCCCCAGCAAAGGCGATGAAGCCGTTGAGGTAGGGACAGTCTGTATTGCCATTGCTTCACCAAGCGGGGTATATGCAGAGGAATTTAGTTTTGGTAAGAGTCGTGAGCGTGTAATACAAAAGGCTGTGAATAAGGTTTTTGAATTACTATTTAAAAGCTTGTCCTGAAGCTTTTTTAGAACCCCTTCCAGGCATTGACAGCCGTTTGGATTGAATCCATTATTTATTCAAATAATTTAAACAAAGTGTTTTTTAAATCAACAAAAAAAAGTAAATTTGCATCCTGTTTAGAACAACAGTTAAAATAACGATTATGTCTAGAGTTTGTGAAATTAGTGGAAAGCGTGCTCAATTTGGAAACAATGTTTCCAAAGCGATGAACAAAACGAAGCGTCGTTTCGAGGTCAATTTGATCAAAAAGCGTTTCTTCATTCCAGAAGAAGATAAGTGGGTTACCCTAAAAATTTCTACTTCTGTTTTGAAAACAATTAACCGCAAAGGAATTGCAGCTGTTTTGAAAGAAGCTAAAGCACAAGGGGCATTATAATATTAGATCATGGCAAAGAGAGGAAACCGCGTTCAGGTGATTTTGGAATGTACAGAACATAAAGCTTCTGGAAGACCAGGTACGTCACGTTACATTACAACCAAAAATAAAAAGAACACTCCAGATCGTTTGGAAATTAAAAAATTCAACGCGATCTTAAAAAAAATGACTGTTCACAAAGAAATTAAATAGTTATGGCAAAGAAATCAGTAGCAACCTTACAAACAGGTTCAAAACGTCTAACAAAAGTAATTAAGATGGTAAAAAAAGGAGATGCAAAGTCATATTCTTTTGTTGAAACCATCACTGGACCAGATCAAATTAACGATTGGTTGAGTAAACATTAAATCTATTTTAGATTTTACTTTAGAAAAGCTACTTTTACAGTAGCTTTTTTTTTACAACAACATGAGCATATTAGGCAAACTATTTTCTGGAGAAGATCCGCAACTAAACAAAGGCTTGGAAGCGACCAAGAAATCTTTCTTTTCTAAACTTGGAACGGCTATTGCAGGACGATCAGAAGTTGATGTTGCAGTATTAGACGATCTTGAAGAAATACTAATCACAGCTGATGTTGGCGTACCCACCACCCTTAAAATTATCGATGCTATTGAAGCCCGTGTCGCTAAAGATAAATATCTAGGAACGCAAGAATTAAAAGTCATTTTACAAGATGAGATTCAGGCAATATTATCTGCGCAAGAAACCGAAACCGCTTTTTCTTTTTCCCAGAACTTCTCCAATAAACCGCATGTGATTATGGTTGTTGGAGTGAATGGTGTTGGGAAAACGACTACCATTGGAAAGTTGTCGCATCAATTTACGCAGGCAGGGAAGAAAGTTGTTCTAGGTGCTGCCGATACCTTTAGGGCGGGTGCAATAGACCAATTACAGGTCTGGGCAGATCGTTCTGGCGTCGCTTTGGTGCGTCAAGAAATGGGAAGTGACCCTGCTTCTGTAGCCTTTGATACGATTCAATCTGCAGTAAGTCAAAATGCAGATATTGTTTTGATCGACACGGCTGGAAGATTACACAATAAGGTAAATTTGATGAATGAGCTGACCAAGGTCAAGCGTGTCATGGACAAAATTGTTCCAGCTGCTCCACATGAAGTACTTCTCGTATTGGATGGTTCTACTGGACAAAATGCTTTTGAACAAGCCAAGCAGTTTACTGCTGCAACCGAAGTTTCTGCATTGGCCATTACCAAGTTAGACGGTACCGCAAAAGGAGGTGTTGTTATGGGGATTTCGGATCAATTCAATATTCCCGTCAAATTCATAGGAGTAGGTGAGGGCATTGAAGACCTAAAAATCTTTGACAGTAGTGCTTTTGTTCACTCCTTTTTTAACTAACTATTTATGAAGACAGTATTAAAAACATTGGTTGGCGCAATTGCTGTACTTGTTTTAACTTTTTTTATGGGGCCAAAGGTAGATGCTCCTGTGGTCACTAAGCCATTACCCGAAATTGACATTCCATTGGAAGGTTTGACAGAATGGATTGCCCAAAAGGAAGCGGCCTTTACCACAATAAAAGCAGACAATGAGTCTAAACTAGTTTTTGCTGATTCAATACCGCAAAAAACTGAATATGCCATCGTGTACTTGCACGGTTTTTCAGGAAGTGCAGAAGACGGCGCTCCGGTGCATGAACAGGTAGCTGCAGCACTGGGTGCAAATATCTATTTGCCACGTTTACTGGCACACGGTTTAGACGGAGAGGAGAATTTACTCGAATACACCGGGGAAGGTTCTTTGGATACCGCCCGTGAAGCTCTGGCTGTTGGGAAAATTTTAGGGGAGAAAGTCATCCTAATGGGGACTTCCACAGGCTGTACACTTGCACTTGCATTGGCTGCAGAACACCCAGAACTAGCAGCGTTAGTTCTCTATGCGCCAAATATTCGCATCAATCATCCCTTAGACTTTGTGGCAACGCTTCCGTGGGGTTTACAAATTATTCGACAGGTTGAAGGAGGTTTGTACCACACGATTCAAAACCAAACGGCTGAAAAAGAGCAATATTGGACCACAAAATACCGCTTAGAAGCCCCTGTGCAAATGCAGAAATTGCTCGAAACTGCGATGGTTCCAGCTACTTTTAACAAGATTACAGTGCCTGTATTTTCAGGGTTTTATTATAAGAATGAAGCGGAGCAAGATCCTACAGTTTCGGTAGCTGCAATGCGTCAAATGTTTCAAGAACTGGGAACAGCCCCAAACTTGAAAGAAGAAAAAGCTTTTCCTAATGCAGGCGCTCATGAAATTGGGTCTGCACTGGTTACCGACAATCATGGGGAAGTAAAAGAAGCAACACTCGAATTTCTCAACCGTATTTTAAACTAATATGCGAACAAAAAGCACCAAACAGAATACGATCAACGTCATAACCCTTGGCTGTTCAAAAAATATTTATGATTCGGAAGTCCTTATGGGGCAACTCCAAGCCAGTGGAAAGGATGTTGTCCACGAAAAAGAAGGGAATATTGTTGTGATCAATACCTGTGGATTTATCGACAATGCCAAAGAGGAGTCGGTCAACACTATTTTGGATAATATCAAACGCAAAGAAGCGGGAGAAATCGATAAGGTTTTTGTTACGGGTTGCTTGAGCGAGCGCTACAAACCAGACCTTCAAGAAGAAATTCCACAAGTAGATGAGTATTTTGGCACAAGTGAATTGCCTCAGTTGCTCAAGGCTTTAGAGGCAGATTACAAACACGAATTGTTGGGCGAACGCATTACAACCACCCCAAAAAACTATGCTTACTTTAAAATTTCTGAAGGCTGTGATCGTCCCTGTTCTTTTTGTGCTATTCCATTAATGCGTGGAAAACACCGTTCAACTCCCATAGAAAATCTGGTAAAACAAGCTGAGTCACTTGCCAAGGATGGCGTGAAAGAGCTTATCTTGATAGCACAAGACCTTACCTATTACGGTTTAGACATTTATAAGAAGCGCAATCTTGCTGAATTACTCGAAGCTTTGGTTAAGGTGGAAGGAATTGAGTGGATCAGAATGCATTATGCTTTTCCAACAGGTTTTCCAATGGATGTACTTGAGGTGATGAAAAGAGAACCCAAGGTGTGTAATTATTTAGATATTCCGTTACAGCACATTAGTGATTCGATTTTAAAATCCATGCGAAGAGGAACGACAAAAGCAAAGACAACAGCTTTGTTGGAAGATTTCCGTGCTGCTGTTCCAGGAATTACCCTGCGTACAAGCTTAATCGTAGGTTATCCCGGTGAAACAGAGGCTGACTTTGAAGAGCTCAAGGCCTGGGTCAAAGAAATGCGTTTTGAACGTTTGGGTTGTTTTACCTATTCACATGAAGAAAACACCCATGCACATCAGTTAGAAGACGATGTCCCTGAAGAGGAAAAACAACGTCGTTCTGCCGATATAATGGAGGTTCAATCACAAATTTCATGGGAATTAAACCAAGCAAAAGTGGGCCAAACTTACCGTTGTATTATTGATCGTAAAGAAGGAAATTACTTCGTGGGAAGAACAGAAATGGATTCTCCTGATGTAGATAATGAGGTGTTGGTTGATGCAACTAAATTCTACCTAAAACAGGGAGAATATGTTAATCTAACCATCACAGAAGCGGCAGATTTCGATTTATATGCCGAGCCTATTGCTTCGTAGCTAGTTTTAGTTCAGCTGTTTTGGTAATGGCTGGAAGTTCACTTAAATCGTATTGGTAAATCACTCCTTCACCCACAACAACGGCCGAGGGGAAGTCCACGATGATGTCATAAGCAAAAGGGATGGCCTCGGTGTTGACTATTTCTGGGTTTTCTCGATCAGTAACATTAAATATTTTTAGTCCTGCACTGCCATCACAAACAAGTAAATGATCTTGGTAAATGGCCAGGCCATGTGGATTAAAAAGTACTTGTCTTGAAACGACTTCTAGGTTTTGTGCATCACGGATATCAATGATTTGTAATTCGTTTGTTTCTGTAAAGCAATTCGTTCCTCCGCGCAAGGTGACATAAGCATAGCTGGTGTCTGCTACTACAGGATCACAACTTCTAAAATGTTCAATACTATTGATGTATTCCGGATTGCTTGGCGTTGAAACATCATACATTAGCATACCCGTGGTAGACCCCACAAAAAGTATTTCGTTGCGTTGGAAAAGTGTTTCAGCTTGAGTACTAGTGTCCAAACGTGCAAAACGTGAAGGACGGTAATCATCTCCAATAGAAAACAGAACCAGTTCATTGGAATTTATGGTGTATAAATAACGATCAATTGGCAAAAAACGGGTCATCGAACCTGCTGTAGAAACTTCCCCGAAACTTTGGTCGCCTGCTGCAGTAGTATTGACCGCATCAGTGCTTTCAAGCGCTAGATAACGGAGTTGTATGTCTTCGAGAGGTTCTTTTCGTATTTCACTGCGCCATGCCGTTACGATACCTAAACTACTATCTATGGGGTCATAGCGGGTGTATTCTCTACTGTCTACTGTATTGATAGTCGTTTCCAGTGTCACATATGGATTGTAGTAGAACACTTCTTCAACAGTGAATTCTTCAATTAATTCGGGTTGTGTAATGATACTGATATCAAAGACTACCAAAGCAGAGAACATATCGCTGTACAAATGGTTGTCGATAATGCTCATGTCCAATGATCCTGGGATAGAAATAAAATGCAAGTTTAGCGGATTTGCTGGATCGCTATTGTCTACCACATGAATGCCTTCTAGGGGCTTATTGATAAAGATGTACTGTTGGTAGGTGACAATTTTCCCAGCCTGTGCATAGTCTTTGGGAGGATCAACGCTCACTTTTTGCGCTAGTTGAGAAGTGGTTTCATAGACGGGTACAAAGTAAGTTACCTCAACGAGATCTTCGTCAATAACTTCATCTTTAAACAGTTCACAGCCCGTGAAAATCAACATCAATAAAAAGATGTTTACTAAAGCGCTTAAATGGGTTTTCATCTCTTTTTTTAAATTATAAAAGCAAAACACATGCCAAGTTTACATGAAAATGGCATTGACGAGCCAAAGTTTTCCGTTTTCCCAGAAGCTGCGGTATAACGGGTTGTCAACAAAATAAACAACAGACCCTCTACCAACACGTTCTGTACCAAACAATAAAGATTCACTTTGTAATCCGATTGCCTTGTCGCCACTAAATCCAGCGACTGGCTGTATAGCTTTTGATAGATAGGCAGCCGTTCCGTTGTCTTCCAACATCGTATAGGCAGCAGCACTTGTTTTGAGCGTAAAGTAGTTGGAAGAATATCCAGCTGCAAGCGGATGGCTTGAATCTACATTCGCTTTATAAATACTTCCGTAGATGACCGAGCGGATGCTTTCGCGTTCTTGATCGCCAAATGCAATGTCTTCGGCGTCCTCATCGGTGCCTTTTTTGCGTTCCAAGCTAAATAGATTATTGTTGGTGAAAGCGTTTAGTGCACTACCAAGTGCAATTACTCTTCCGCCAGCTTTTATCCATTGACTCAAGGCGTTTTCCCCTTCAGCATCAAAAAGGTTTGAATAGTATCCAGGTGGTATTATCAATACATCTAACTTGGATAAGAATCGTGCATTAAGACGCTCATCGCTCATTTGAATAATGGGGTAGTTGAGCTGTTGTTCGAAAAAATGCCACACTTCGCCATAGCCCTGTGGTATGGCACTATCACTTTTTAAAAGACCAATGGTCTTGTTTGCAATAAAGTTCAACTGATTGGACCCTAGATCTGGACCCTGATCGGATAATCCAGAACTGAGTGCGCTCACCTCTTGGCTGGTTTCTTTGGCAATTTTAGCGACCATTTCTCCCAAATTAGGGACATGCTTATTTTGTGTTTTTAAGACAAATACGGACCCCATATCCCATCGCTTTCCACCGTTAGTTAGTGGAACTTCATTGTAGGAAACACGAAGTCCAGCTTTGATCAATGCGGCTAAATACTCACCATCTTGAATGCTTTTACGTTCTGAAGCATAGGCGTATGCATTCTTTTCGATGGCGGGTCGTTCTGAAGAAATTGCCAAGGGTTTTGTTTTTACGGTTTGATTACTGGCGACAGCTTTTAACCCGTATGCATAAGGCAATGCCCATGAGGTGATATCGTATGTCAAAGAATCAGAAAAGTGGGTTTGTGGCTCGAACAAGGCTTGAATCAATCTGCTCTTCTTGCCGTTGCCATTTAATACAATTGCTTCAGTGCCAAAAGAACTAGTTTTGGTTTTTTGTGTAGCAAAATCAATTCCTTTGATGTTGGTAGTTTGAGCCAATTGCTTTACGGGAATTTGATGCGCATCGAGTAAACGCTTCAAGGCATCCATTTTATCCGTTGGGCCTTCAAGGGCATAGGTGGCATATTTTCCTTTGTTATCGGCATGATAGGCGCTGAATTCTTTGTTCAAACGCATGACATTATTGTGCGCCACTTCAACCGTTGAAAGACCACTTGTATAGTGATGCGCAATACGATCTTTGAGACTCAATAAATCACCTACGCTGTTGCGAATGCTTAAACCGGCACGTCCGCTTCCACCTTGCTCATAGGTCATCCCGATGGCGCCATTAAACATGGGATAGGTGTCTCCGTAGCCCGGGTAGAGCAGGTCAAAAACTTCATCAGTAAAATACAACCAGCCTTCTTTGTCAAAATAGCGGCTGTGGTTTTTAGCAATGGTAGCCTGAAAATCACGTTGGAAATCAGTAATTACCTCATGATAGGGTTCTACTGCTGGTGCAAAATAGTATGGACTATCGACCCCTTGCTCATGGAAATCAACATGTATTTGTGGCATCCAAGCCAAATAGTTAGGCAAGCGTTGTTGCGATTCTTTCTGACTCAACCATGCCCAGTCGCGGTTGAGATCAAAATAATAGTGGTTGTATCTCCCTCCAGGCCAATCTTCAAAATGTTCATTTGCCAAAGGAGAACTATCAAAAGGAGTACTTTTCACTTGGTTATACCAATTGACATAACGGTCTCTACCGTCAGGATTGATACAGGGATCCATGATCACGATAAGATTTTCCAACCAATCTTGCTTTTCTGTCACAAGAGTGTGCAAAGTTTTAAGCGCTGCTTCTGTACTGGTAGATTCATTCCCGTGAACATTATAACTCAGCCAAATAATACTGTATTCTTTTGTTGTTTCTTTTGCTCCTTGCTCATAGCCAATGGATCGTAAATGATCTTTGCGTAGGCTTTCTAGTTGCGCAAGATTTTCAGGAGAGGATAAGTAAACCAACTGTAAAGTTCTTCCTTCATTGGTTTTCCCATAGGAAGCTGTTTGCGCAAAACCAGAATTTTCTGCTACATGATTGACATAATCAATGACTTGATGATGGCGGGTGAACTGAGTTCCTAGCTCATAGCCTAAGAAATCTGAAGGTGATTTTAGCTGCGCATTGCCGCTTAATCCAAGCAATAAACTGAGCAGCGAAAGGAGTATTTTTTTCATAGTGTTTTTTTATCCTTTGTAAATATATAATTTAATCGATATCTTTTTTATTCACAAGAGAAGGAATATCTTTAGCAGACGAAACAATTACTATGACAATGTCACGTATTCCTTATCGCGGTACAGGTTATTTTTCAACCTTAATATGTGACTTGATTGAGCAGCATCCTGCCCTAGAGGTAATGATTGCTCGACATCCTTCTATAGAAACTTTTGCTGCACAGCTCGAAGAGAAAGAGGCGCACTACACTGAAGCCACTCGAACTCAATTGGTGAAAGCAATTGAGACGCAATACGCTAATTTACCTTTGTCCGATGAAGTATCGGCCAATATTAGATTGCTTCATGACAAGAAAACGTTTACAATTACCACCGGACATCAATTGAATTTATTTACCGGGCCCTTGTATTTTGTGTTTAAGATTGTTTCGACCATCAACCTCTGCAAACAATTGAAGGCGAGATACCCCAAGAATAACTTTGTGCCGATCTATTGGATGGCAACAGAGGACCACGATTTTGAGGAAATATCCTTTTTTAATTTTAATGGAAAAAAAATAAAATGGAGTTATGAGAGCAAGGGAGCTGTAGGGCGTTTGCCAGTCGACAATCTTTCATCATTATTGGATTTATTCGAAGACTCGATAGGAACAAATAGCGCAGCAAATAAACTCAAAGAGTTGATAGCGGTAAGTTACCGTTCTTCTGCTAGCTTAGCAGAAGCTACACAGCGTTTAGTTCATCAATTATTCTCATCCTCGGGATTGGTTATTTTGGATGCTGACACACCCGATTTAAAAAAACTATTCGTTCCTTATGTTCGTGCTGAATTAAAAGAGAGTCAATGTGAGAAAACGGTGTTAGCCTCTATTGATGCTTTAAAGAATGATTATTCAGATCAGTACATTCCTCAGGTAAACCCAAGAGAGATAAATCTTTTTTATCTCACAGATGATATACGCGAACGTATTGTGAGAACAACAGAAGGCTATGCAACAGTCGATTCAAAAATCGTCTTTTCTGAAGCCAGTATGCAAGAGGAAATCGAGACACACCCAGAGCGTTTCTCTCCCAATGTGCTAATGCGGCCTTTGTATCAGGAAGTGATATTACCCAACCTCTGTTATATTGGAGGTGGTGGTGAAATTGCCTATTGGTTGCAGTTAAAGGGTTTTTTCCAATCGCAAAAGGTTCCATTTCCCATTCTTCTATTGCGTAATTCTGCGGTTTTGGTTGCTGGAAAAACTGCAAAGAAAATAGTTAAACTGAATCTTGATAAACAAGATTTTTTTCTCAAGCGCACAGCTTTGATCAATAAAAAAATCCGCCAAATAAGTAACATTGATTTGGATCTACAGCCTTTTAAAGAAAAATTACAAGAGCAATTCACGCATTTAGAAAGTTTGGTCAACAGTACCGATGCCTCTTTTGCTGGAACAGTGGCTGCCCAAAAACAAAAGCAATTCAACGGGATCGATACGCTCGAGAAGCGTTTGTTGCAAGCCCAGAAGCGAAAGCTGGTTGATCAAGTGGGGCGATTAAGTGAATTGCATGAAACTATTTTTCCAGGAGAATCTCTCCAAGAGCGACACAATAATTTCTTTCAATTCTATCTCGAATATGGAGAAGAGATTCTTCCGTTGATATCCAAATCATTGGATCCTTTACAATTGGAATTTTCGTGGATTGAGCTTCCTTAACAATTGTTGAAAATCTTTCATTTCTCTTTTTTCTCACGTGCCGAATAATTGTATTTTTGTGCATGGAAGAAAAAGTACTGATCCTTGATTTTGGATCCCAATATACCCAGCTAATTGCCCGACGCGTTCGTGAGCTATTCATTTACTGTGAAATTCACCCCTATAATAACCCGCCAAAAGACATCAGTCCTTTTAAGGCAGTAATCTTATCTGGCTCACCTTTCTCGGTTCGAGGTGAAGATGCTCCTCATCCAGAGTTGAATGAGATAAGGGGTAAAAAACCATTGCTTGCCGTGTGCTATGGCGCACAATATTTGGCGCATTTTTCAGGAGGAAAGGTTAGTCCGTCTGCAACGCGTGAATATGGGAGAGCTAAGCTTTCTGAAATCACACCAAATGAAGCCCTGTTTTCAGGGATAACTACTGGAAGTCAGGTATGGATGAGCCACAGTGATACTATCAAAGAATTACCCACCAAGGGTGTGCGTTTGGCCAGTACAAATGATGTACATAATGCGGCATATCGTATTGAAGGTGAAGATACCTTTGCCATCCAATTTCATCCAGAAGTATACCACTCTACCGACGGAAAACATTTGTTGGAAAATTTCTTAGTGAACATCGCAGGGGTCAAACAAGATTGGACACCCGATTCTTTTGTTTCCATGACTCTTGAGAACCTTCGAAAAAAAATTGGCAAAGAGAAAGTCATTCTCGGTCTTTCAGGAGGAGTAGATTCTACCGTGGCAGCGGTGCTGTTGCATCAAGCCATTGGCGATCAGCTCACCTGTATATTTGTGAATAATGGGTTGTTGCGCAAGAATGAATTTTCGAGTGTTTTAGATCAATACAAAGGTATGGGACTTAATGTGAAAGGAGTCGATGCAACTGCGCACTTCATGACAAAGTTAGCGGGACTCTCTGATCCTGAACAAAAACGAAAGGCCATTGGGAATGCTTTTATCGATGTATTTGATGATGAGTCCAAAGAGATTGAGGGGGCAACTTGGCTTGCCCAAGGGACGATCTATCCAGATGTGATCGAATCGATTTCTGTCAACGGACCTTCAGCCACCATTAAATCACATCACAACGTTGGGGGGTTACCCGATTATATGAAGCTCAAAATTGTTGAACCATTACGTATGTTGTTCAAAGATGAAGTTAGACGTGTCGGTAAAAGTTTAGGGATTGATCCAGCATTATTGGGACGTCATCCTTTTCCTGGTCCAGGTTTGGCGATTCGAATTTTGGGAGATATCACCCTCGAAAAAGTGGCCATGCTCCAAGAGGTTGATGCTATTTTTATTCAGGGTCTTCGCGATGCAGGCTTATACGATTCCGTATGGCAAGCAGGTGCTATTTTATTGCCTGTAAATAGTGTTGGTGTAATGGGCGATGAGCGAACCTATGAAAAATGTGTTGCCCTTCGAGCTGTAACTTCTACCGATGGAATGACAGCCGACTGGGTAAACCTTCCGTATGAATTCCTTCAAAAAACCTCAAACGATATAATCAATAAAGTCAAAGGAGTTAATCGTGTAGTGTACGATATTAGCTCTAAACCACCTGCAACCATTGAATGGGAATAATTGTTGATATTGCATAATATATGAGAGCAGTTTTATTTTTTATTGGATTCCTTTTTATTACAAGCCTTTATGGGCAAGAAGCGCCTGAACGTTTTATAACCCACAAGGTAAAAAAGAAAGAGACCCTTTACGGTCTTGCTCGAATTTATAACATTAATGTAGATCAAATTCTAGCATTCAATCCTTTGGTCGAAAAAATTGGGCTGAAGAAAAAAATGCAATTAAAAATACCGGTTTACCCAATTGTTGAGGTTCCAAAAGCAGTTGCATTGAATGAAGGGCTTGAAAAGTATTTGGTTCAACCCAAAGAAACAAAATGGCGTTTGGCCTATCGCTATGGTGTGACCATTCAGGAATTGGAAACCCTCAATCCGCAAATAACAGATGGTTTGAAAGTAGGGCAAGAAATTGTTGTGCCCAAGCGCCTTGAAAGCGAAACCAAAGCCTTGGAAGAGGAATTCAATTATTATAAAGTAAAACCCAAAGAAGGATTTTATCGTATTGAAAAGAAGTTAGGGGTTACAGAAGCTGATTTAATAATGCTGAATCCAACGTTAACAACTACTGGCCTTCAGCAAGGAATGATATTGAAAATTCCGTTGCAAAAGACGGGAGATTTAAGAATTGAGGACGACCTTTTGATTGAAAAAGTGCGGTTAGAAGATTCCCTTTTGACCAATACATATTTGCAAATTGCAGCTTTTTTACCCTTCAAAACGGCTGCAATCGAATTTGATTCGATTGAGAAAACGAATAAATTATTAGAGAAACGTAACATTCATACCATCGCTTTGGATTTTTACATGGGTATGGAAATGGCGATAGCAAAAGCAGATTCTTTGGGAGTTACGACCAAATTAACCGTCTTTGATTCGCAAAATGATAAAGCTGTTATTCAATCTGTGACAGCCAACCATCAATGGGAGGGTACCAGTGTCGTTATTGGGCCACTTATTCCTGGAAATTTTAATGTAGCGGCACAACTGGAAGAATTGCAGTCAATTCCAATGATTGCTCCCCTGTCTTCTAAGGCTGTTAAAAAGCGTCCCAATGTATTTCAATCGGTAAGTGTAATGTCTAAAATGCGTTCAAAAATGATGGACTATCTGGATCAGGTCATTGACACCACCCAGAATGTTATGATTATTGCAGATACACTCAACGCTGATTTTGCCTCTAAGTTACAGCTCAAATATCCCTTTGCAAGCCGTGTGTACCAAGAGCCTGGTGGCTTTGTGATTCCAGACTTGGTAGATTCGTTGTTGATTGATTCCCTGCCCAATAAGGTTATTTTTGAATCTCAAGACTTGAATCTAGCGGCAAACGTCATTTCATTATTAAACTCTCAGGTATCCAAAGATCGCGATGTGCAGCTGTTTACCACCATGCGTACATCAATCTACGACAATACAAATATTTCGCGCAAACATTTAGGTAACCTCAGGTTTACCTATACCAGTGGTGCACATCCAAAAGACAACGTTGCTCGTGCGGTATTTAAAGACGCCTTCCAGAAACGTTTTGGCGATTACCCCTCTAAAGAAGCCTATCGCGCCTATGACGTAACCTTGGATGTAATTCTTCGTTTTGCTTATCAAAATACTCTCTTCATTCCCTCACTTGGAGAAACAGATTATGTTGAAAATCGTTTCTTGTATGAGGAAGATAGTCCGCAAGGATTTCAAAACACTGCTTTTTATCTTTTGCAGCACGAAGATTATGAAATCAAAGAAATCAAGAAATAAGCATCTTGTGCCCTTAAAAAGGAATACTTTTTGTAATTTTGAGTCCGGTAAATAGGAATACTTTTCAATAAAAACCGGATGTCAAAAACCAAATATATTTTTGTGACTGGAGGCGTTAGTTCCTCATTAGGGAAGGGAATTATTGCAGCCTCTCTAGCAAAGCTATTGCAAGCGCAAAAATACCGCGTCACCATACAAAAATTTGATCCTTACTTAAACGTAGATCCAGGAACGTTAAACCCATATGAACATGGTGAGTGTTTTGTGACCGACGATGGCGCAGAAACTGACCTTGACTTAGGGCACTATGAGCGTTTTTTAAACGTGCGAACTTCGCAAGCAAATAACGTAACAACTGGTCGTGTTTATCAAAGTGTTATCGACAAAGAGCGCCGTGGCGAATTTTTAGGAAAAACGGTTCAAGTCATTCCGCACATAACCAACGAAATTAAACACCGCATGATGCTTTTGGGCGAAAGCGGCGATTATGATATCATCATAACAGAAATCGGAGGAACGGTTGGAGATATTGAATCTTTGCCTTATATTGAATCTGTTCGTCAAATGATATGGGAGTTAGGGGAAGAAAATGCTATGGTCATCCATTTGACATTGATTCCTTATTTATCTGCAGCAGGTGAGTTGAAAACAAAACCCACCCAACACTCTGTCAAGACTTTGATGGAAAGTGGAGTAAAAGCCAATGTATTGGTTTGTCGCACAGAGCATCCCATCAACGATGACATCAAAAGAAAACTAGCCCTTTTTTGTAATGTAAAGCAAGAAGCTGTGATTGAATCGATAGATGCAAAAACAATTTATGATGTTCCCTTGTTGATGCAAGAAGAAGGATTGGATAAAGTTGTTTTAGCACAATTGCGATTGCCTGCACCAGAAACTGCTGATTTAGACCGCTGGAAAGCATTTTTACATAAGTTTAAAAACCCGAAGCATACCATTCAAATTGGTCTTGTGGGTAAATATGTGGAGTTACAAGATTCTTATAAATCCATTTTAGAGGCGTTAAGTCATGCTGGCGCCATCAACGAAACCAAAGTTGAAATCCATTCGGTGCATTCAGAGTATTTAACGCTTGAAAATGTTGCAGAAAAGCTACAGGGTTTGGATGGGGTAATTGTTGCTCCTGGATTTGGTGAACGCGGTATAGAAGGTAAAATAGAAGCCATACGTTATGTGCGTGAAAAAAACATTCCATTCCTAGGGATTTGTTTGGGAATGCAAATGGCCGTTATAGAACACGCAAGAAATGTGCTGAATTTGTCTTCAGCAAATTCAATTGAGATGGATGAGCAATGTGCTGACCCTGTCATTTCAATCATGGAAGACCAAAAGACCATCATAAACAAAGGTGGAACAATGCGTTTAGGTGCTTGGAAATGCACATTAAAAGAAGGCTCCTTGGTGCATTCAATCTATGGAAACACCTTGATTGAAGAACGTCACCGTCATCGCTATGAATTTAATGATGAATATAAAAAAATCATTGAAGAGTCTGGCTTAATTGCCACTGGAATTAATCCCGAAACCAGTTTGGTTGAGGTTGTTGAAAACCCAAATCATCCATGGTTTGTGGGTGTACAATATCATCCGGAATACAAGAGCACTGTTCTTGATCCGCACCCACTGTTTATTAATTTTGTTGAAGCAGCCCAAGGCTACTTTCGTTCCAAATAAAACCCAAAATGGAAGAGAAAAAATTTGATCCGTACCAATTTGTTGGCTTTGTTTTAATTGCCATCATTATGACCTGGATGTTGATGAATCAACAGCCCGTTGAAGAAGTTGCAGGCGAAGCAGTTGTTGCTGAAGAAATAACAACTACACCTGTAGAAACCCGTTTAACGGACTCCATTCAGCAATTGCAGTTGCAGGCCAGTTATGGTTCTTTTGCTGACTTGGTTGTTCCCAAAGAAAACAGCACAGTTAGCCTTGAAAATGAGGTGCTTTCTTTTGAGTTTTCTACCAAAGGTGGTCAAATGACTAAGTCCTATTTGAAAGGATACACCAATTACCTAGATCAACCCTTGAACTTAGTTAAGGAAAATCAATACATTAATTTTTCGTTCACCACCTTGGATGGAAGGACGTTAAATACAGCAGATCTAAATTTCACTCCTGAGTTGAGTACGGCAAATGGTGCAGAAGTTCTCGTTCTTAAGGCTGCTCTTCGTTCTGGACAATGGATCGCTTTCCGTTATGCTTTATCTAAGGATGATTTTATGGTAGATTTTTCCATTCGCTCTGAGGGAATGCAGCGGGTAATTAACCAAAACATTCCGCAAACACTACAGTGGGAATTAACCGCCCTGCGCAATTCACGAAGTATAGAGTATGAAAACCGATACACCGAACTCACCTATGGCTACGAAGGCGAGAAAGTCAATGAACTATCCATCAGTGGTGATGATGAAGAAGAAGTGGCTGATGTGCAATGGTTGGGTTACAAGCAGCACTTTTTTAATTCAATTCTCGTTCCTGCGCAAAGTTTTGACACTGTAGCAATCGCCTCTGAAAGTATTGAAGTAAAAGAAGGTGAGGAGCAAAAATTCACAAAAAAATACAGCACATTAGTGCCGTTGAAAAGCACTGGTGAATTGGCTTATGCATTTAAGTGGTACTTCGGGCCTTCTGAGTATGCAATGCTAGCCAAGTATGAGCTTGGAATTGAGAAAAGCATCAATTTTGGCTGGGGTATTTTTGGTTGGATCAATAAATCCATTTTCATTCCACTCTTTAACTCTTTGAGTTCTTTTCTGCCGTTTGGAATTGCTATTATCGTGATGACCATCATTGTTCGTTTGGCCATGTCTCCGGTTACCTACAAGTCGTATGTATCGCAAATAAAGATGAAGGTATTGAAACCTGAAGTCGATGAGATTACCAAGAAACACAAAGACGATGCGGTTAAAAGACAGCAAGAAACCATGGCACTTTACAATAAAGCTGGAGCCAGCCCCATGTCGGGATGTCTCCCTGCTTTGCTGCAATTGCCGGTGTTTTACGCATTGTTTAGCTTCTTTCCAGTAGCCTTTGCCTTGCGTCAGAAAAGCTTTTTATGGGCCGATGATTTATCTTCCTATGACTCTGTCTATGAGCTTCCTTTTAATATTCCTTTTTATGGAGATCACATTAGTTTATTCCCGATTCTAGCATCCATCGCAATTTTCTTTTACACCATGATGACGGCTGGTCAACAACAAGCACCGCAGCAACCGGGTATGCCCAACATGAAAGTAATCATATATTTAATGCCACTAATGATGTTGTTTTTCTTTAACAACTATGCCAGTGGATTGAGTTTGTATTATTTTGTTTCCAATGTGTTAACCATTGTTTTGATGTTAGTCATCAAAAACTTTGTGATAAGTGAAGACAAGATCTTTGCTCAGATTGAGGAGAACAAAAAGAAGCCAAAGAAATCAGGTGGCTTTACCGCTCGTCTTCAGAAAGCAATGGAAGAAGCCGAGAAGCAGCAAAAATCAAAGGGAAAGCGCTAAACAATCGTTATACTGACCAAACATTTTCTACCTTTGCACAATGGGAAAAACAGTTGTAGTTGGTCTTTCTGGTGGAGTTGATTCTAGTGTTACTGCGCATCTTTTAAAAGAAGCCGGATACAATGTTATTGGTCTCTTTATGAAAAATTGGCACGATGAAAGCGTGACCATATCTGCTGAGTGTCCATGGCTGGAAGATAGTAACGATGCTATGATTGTTGCCGAGAAACTCGGAATCCCTTTTCAAACAGTTGATTTAAGCGAACAATACAAAGAACGTATCGTTGACTATATGTTCGAAGAGTATAAAAATGGCCGTACGCCCAATCCCGATGTTTTATGTAACCGCGAAATTAAGTTTGATGTTTTTATGGACATTGCCCTTTCCTTAGGAGCCGATTATGTGGCAACTGGGCACTATTGTCAAAAAGACACCACCGTTATTGATGGACGCGAGGTGCACCATCTAATTGCTGGAGCAGATGCTAATAAAGATCAATCGTATTTCTTGTGTCAATTGACGCAAGCACAGTTAGCCAAGGTTCTTTTCCCGATTGGGCACTTGCTGAAGCCTGAGGTACGCACCATTGCTGCTGAACAAGATTTGATTACTGCGGGCAAGAAAGATTCTCAAGGCCTTTGCTTTATCGGTAAGGTTCGTTTGCCAGATTTTTTGCAGCAACAATTGGCGCCTAAAAAAGGAAAGATTATTGAGATCCCTGCTAACTACCATGGTTACAATGATTCTCCAGCTAGTTTCCCTAATCAGGCACAAATGCTGGCATACCACAGTGCGAAAAACAACTACACGCTTAAAGATGGCTCTCTTGTTGGTGAACATCAAGGTGCTCATTTTTTTACCAAAGGGCAGCGCAAAGGCTTAGCTGTGGGCGGAACGATTGAGCCTTTATTTGTGATCGACACTGATGTCGAGGCAAATGTGATATATACTGGTCAAGGGAAAGATCATCCTGGTCTATATCGTCGTGGATTGCTAGTGAATACAAAAGATGTACATTGGGTGCGTGAGGACCTTAGGATGCATGTCGGCGAAAAACGGCCCGTTATGGCCAGAATCCGTTATCGGCAACCTTTGGAACCTGCTCAATTGTTCATGGAAGAAAATGGCTTGTATGTCTTGTTTGATACACCACAATCGGCCATTGCAGAGGGGCAATTTGTTGCATGGCATCATAAAGGCGAGCTTCTAGGCTCTGGAGTAATCGCCTAGACGTTAACTGCTTTGCCTTCTAAAACACTCAGATCTAGTTCAATTTGATTGCGTAATATATCGTCAAATGTTTCTTCCTGACGAATAACGTGTGCTTCCCCGTTTAGCCAAAGTAATTCAGCAGGTCTAAAGCGCGAATTGTAATTACTGGCCATTGTTTGACAGTATGCTCCTGCATTGTGGAAAGCGAGGTAGTCACCTTCACTTATTTCAGCAATTTTCCGGTTGCTTCCAAAGGTGTCTGTTTCGCAGATATAGCCCACAACGGAATAAAAACGTTCTCTACCCGTGGTGTTGCTAATGTTCTCAATTTCATGGTGGGAACCATAAAGCATTGGACGAATCAAGTGATTGAAGCCACTGTCTACCTGTGCAAAAACAGTGGAAGTGGTTTGTTTTACTACATTTACTTTGGTGAGGAAATAACCAGCTTGGCTCACCAAGAATTTTCCTGGTTCAAAAGCCAAGGTCAGTTCTTTACCGTAATCGACACAAAAAGCATTGAATTTTTCAGTAAGTTTTTCACCTAGCTCCTCGATATTGGTTTCGATATCCCCTGGTTTGTAGGGCACTTTGAAACCTGAACCAAAATCAATAAAGGATAAGTCCTTGAAGTTTTTTGCTGTTTCAAATAGAATTTCAGTCGCATGAAGAAATACATCGATGTCGAGAATGTCACTTCCAGTGTGCATGTGAATTCCGTTAATGCGCATTTGAGTATTTTCTGTGATGCGAAGTAGGTGGGGAATTTGGTGAATGGAGATACCAAACTTTGAATCGATATGACCCACAGAAATATTACTGTTTCCACCTGCCATTACATGCGGATTGATGCGTATACATACAGGTACAGTGGGGTATTTACTCCCGAATTGTTCTAGAATAGAAAGATTGTCAATGTTGATTTGTACCCCAAGTTTTGCGACTTCTTCGATTTCTGTCAAAGAAACACCATTTGGGGTAAAAATAATCTTGCTTGGTTCAAAGCCTGCTTTGAGTCCTAGTTTAACTTCTTGGATGGAGACTGTATCTAATCCTGCGCCTAGGGATTGAATGTATTTAAGGATGGAGATATTGTTTAAAGCTTTGGTGGCATAATGCAGGCGTAGTTGATTCACGCCACTAAATGCATTGGTTAAACGCTCGTATTGCCCCTTGATAATTGCGGCATCATAAACATATAATGGTCCATTGAATTGCTCGGTAATGTGATGTAGTTCAGCAGTTGTCATCCAGTTAATTTTTCTCAAAAGTAATAACTATACTTTAATATTTGTACTGTCTTCGGGAATAAGTTAAATATATCAAATAATGTTATAAATAAAACAATTTCTTTCTTCAGACGAGATAGGTAACTCGATTTTCTTTTTCTATTTTTGTCCCACTAAAGAATCAGATAAGATGAATCTACACGAATATCAAGGAAAAGAAATGTTAGCTAGTTTTGGCGTTGCAATCCAACGCGGAATTGTCGCTCAAACAGCTGATGAAGCCGTTGCTGCTGCCAAACAATTAACCGAAACTACTGGGACCGGGTGGCACGTTATTAAAGCGCAAATCCATGCTGGGGGTCGTGGTAAAGGTGGCGGAGTAAGGCTTGCTAAAAATCTTGATGAAGTAAGAACTGTCGCTGGTGAAATCATCGGGATGCAACTAATCACACCCCAAACCCCACCGGCTGGAAAACCTGTTCATCAGGTATTGGTTGCCGAAGATGTTTACTATCCAGGAGAAACGGAAACAAGTGAATTCTATGTGTCTGTTTTATTGAATAGAGCTACAGGAAGAAACATGATCATGTATTCGACCGAAGGAGGAATGGATATTGAAACGGTAGCTGAAGAAACACCACATTTGATTTTTACCGAAGAAATTGATCCTGCAGTAGGAATTCAAGGATTTCAAGCGCGCAAGGTTGCATTTAACCTTGGATTAAGCGGTAATGCTTTTAAAGAGATGACGAAGTTTATTACGTCGCTTTACACGGCTTATGTTGAATCGGATTCTTCTTTATTTGAAATCAACCCTGTATTAAAAACATCTGACAATCGTATTCTTGCCGTTGATGCTAAAGTAACGCTAGATGCGAATGCATTATTCCGTCACAAGGACTTAGCAGCATTACGCGACAAACGCGAAGAGAATCCAATTGAAGTTGAGGCTGGCGAAGTCGGTCTAAACTATGTTGATTTGGATGGTAATGTTGGTTGTATGGTAAACGGAGCTGGTTTGGCAATGGCTACCATGGACTTGATCAAACAAGCGGGTGGATCTCCTGCAAACTTCCTTGATGTTGGCGGTACAGCAGATGCTGCTCGTGTGGAGATAGCTTTTCGTATTATCTTAAAAGATCCAGCAGTCGAAGCCATTCTTGTGAATATTTTCGGTGGTATTGTTCGTTGTGACCGTGTGGCGCAAGGAATTGTAGATGCATATAAAAACATGGGAGATGCGATCAATGTGCCAATTATTGTGCGCTTACAAGGAACCAATGCCGACATTGCAAAGGAGCTAATTGACAGCTCTGGATTAAATGTACTTTCTGCCACAGCTTTCCAAGAGGCTGCAGATAAGGTGCAGGAAGCAATCTCATAAGACAACTTGTCACCTTTTTATTGATTTTAACTGACAAGATGACTTACTTATTCTAATGGCATACCCTTTGACTAGTTCAAAGCATAACCCTTAAAATAAATAGTTATGAGTTTAGTTAGATTTACACACCGACCAACATCTCCAAGTTTATTGGATGATTTCTTTGCACCCGATTTGTTTTCAAGCCGTCCTGCTCTACGCTCAAGTGCACCTGCATTAAATGTTCAGGAGGGAGAAACCGCTTATCAATTGGAGTTTGCCGTACCAGGTTATGCAAAAGAGGCCTTTGACATTGAGATCGACAACGGAAACCTAATTGTGACCTACGAAAATGAGCAAACACCCACGACAGGGCAAAATGATTTCTCTCGTAAAGAGTTTTATCACCATGCCTTCAAACGCTCTTTCCTTATTCCAGATAGTGTAGATGTTACCAAGATAAAGGCCAATTTCACCAATGGGATTTTGCGTATTCAATTGCCTAAAAAGGAGGAAGCACTTCCGCAGCCCACGCAAAGGATAGAAATTGAATAAATTGATATGGATTAGTTCTTGTTTTACACCGGCCTCCCTTTGGGGGTCGGTTTTGTTTTAAAGTGGTAAAGAATTTATTCTTCCACTGTTTTAAACGAACGAATTACTTCATTGGGTTCAACGATGGTGTAGTCTTTCCAGTAGTTAGGATCATATCCATTGAGTTTATCTTGCTTGAAACCTTTTTGGGGTTTTAATTGCTGAAACTCCTTTGCGGTTAAGGGAGAGTTTTCAAAGATGATCAAAGTAAATTTATCCGATTGATCTTGTTTTAAGTGCAAGTCAGCACTCAATTCATTTTGTTTTCTTCGTCCTTTAAGATATTTGTTTTTCTCTAAAATTTTCAATGGTCGATCAACACCAAATTTATAATTGATTTCTCTCTCATAAAATTGTAGTTGATAGTTTTCTCCATTGAATTTAGCAAATTTGAGAAGCATCTTTTGGCGGTATAATTGGAAAGAAAAACCCATCAAAGAAAAGTCTTTCAATGGTTTTACATTTTCATAATCCAACTGAATTAAGGTGTAATTATCAGCATCAACAAAGAGCGTTCCCTTAAACTTCCCTTTTTTGTTTTTGGGTTCAAACTTGATTTGGTAAACAGCTGTATTCTCAATAAAAGTGAAGTTCATGATCTCGAAAGTATACAAGCTGGCTTTATTCAAAACGTTAAAATTCAATTTGTTCTTTTTGATCAAGCCCTCAAACAAGTTTCCCATTTTTTTTTGTCGATACTTGTGGAAACTTCCTTTTAATTTCTCTTCTTCTAGTGCTTTTTTAGCTAAACCAGTACTGTCCGCAGGGAGACTATCCAGTACTTGGTCAATAATTTCGTCTCGGTCTACTTTGGTGCTAAACAAGCCTGATTTAAACTTGAAATAGGAGTTTTCTTTGACTGTTTTTTCTAGAATTGATGTTAATTTTGTTTCGATTTGTTCATAGCCTTTTTCTTTTAGGGTGTCGGCCAAATCCACAGCACGAAGGAGGTGTAACTTCTGATTTTCTTCTGTCCAGTCACCACTAAGTTCTCCAAATGATTCTGTATGCCAGCTGTCTTTTTTGGGCAAGGTTAAGAAAAGCGAATCCCAAAAGGATTGTTTGAATTCTTTGATGCTTGTTTTCTTTACGTCCATTTTTAGCAGAGCCCATTCTTGGCTAAAGGAATCCCGCATAAAGAATTGCTTTTTCGTCAGCGATAAATTGTACTTCTCCTCTATGTTTTGCTGAACTTTTTTGATAATCTCTTCTGCTGATAAATTTTTTTGCGAGAGAATAACGTTATTTAATTCAATGATTTTTTGAGGAAGGAAAATCACACTATCATTGATTTTTAGCAAGGCATCCGCAAAAGATTTAAACCCAATGGAAGAAATGAAAATTGAATCTTTGTTGGTAAATTCTGCCTCTTTTGAAAGTCGAAAAACACCTTCTTCATTGGTGATGGAGTTTTGCTTAAAATTCGTTGTGATGGTTGCAAAAGGTATGGATTCCTTTGTCAAACTATCGATGACAGTAAAAGACACTTCTTGACTAAACAGTAGAAAGTTACACAAAAAGAAAAGATAGGGTAGGCGTTTTTTCATCGTTCCAAAGTTAGTGATTTAGGGAAATGATTAGTTTAACTATTTAACGTTTGGAAAATTTTATAATTGTTCCTGGAACACTTTTATTTCATCGCGTAAGCGAGCTGCTTCGATAAAATCTAATTCTTTTGCAGCTTTTTCCATTGCTTTTCGGGTATCTCGAACCTTTTGTTCGATCTGTGGTTTTGTCAGGTAACGCGTTGCTTCTTCTGCGGCCTTACGTTCTTCTTTTTCTGAAGCATAGGTAGCCACAGAATTTTTAGATAACGCACTGTCAAGAGACTTGTTCAAGGCTGTTGGTACTTGATTGTGTTCGGTATTGTAGGCGGTTTGTTTTATGCGTCGGTAGTCAGTTGCATCAATAGTAGCCTGCATGGATTTAGTTATTTTATCCGCATACATAATTGCTCGACCATTGACGTTTCTGGCTGCTCTTCCTACCGTTTGGGTTAGTGAACGTGCCGAACGCAAAAACCCCTCTTTATCTGCATCCAAAATAGCTACCAAGGATACCTCGGGCAAGTCCAATCCTTCGCGCAATAAGTTAACTCCAATAAGGACATCAAAAATCCCTTTTCGCAAATCTTGCATGATTTCAACCCGCTCAAGGGTATCCACATCACTGTGGATATATCGACAGCGAATTTGCATTCGCGACATATACTTGGTCAATTCTTCGGCCATTCGTTTGGTGAGGGTAGTGACCAACGTACGTTCATCTTTTTCAACACGTACTTGTATTTCTTCAATTAAATCATCAATTTGATTTTCACTGGGACGGACTTCAATAATGGGATCTAGTAAACCAGTTGGTCGAATGATTTGCTCCACATACATGCCTTCTGATTTTTCTAATTCATAGTCTGCAGGAGTTGCACTAACATACATAGTTTGATTTTGCATGCTTTCAAATTCCTCAAACTTCAATGGTCGATTGTCCATTGCAGCGGGTAAACGAAAACCATATTCTACCAAATTTTCTTTCCGGCTTCTGTCTCCACCATACATAGCGTGAACTTGAGATATGGTTACGTGACTCTCGTCAATAACCGTTAAATAGTCGTCCGGGAAATAATCGAGTAAACAAAAGGGTCGTGTCCCGGGAGATCTTCCGTCCAAGTAACGTGAATAATTCTCAATACCAGAACAATACCCCAACTCGCGTATCATCTCTAAGTCAAAATTGGTGCGTTCTTCCAAACGTTTTGCTTCCAAGGGTTTGCCTACTTCCCTAAAAAAGTCCACCTGTTTTACCATGTCCTCTTGAATTTGATGGATGGCATTTTGCAGGATGTCTGGAGAGGTAACAAACATATTGGCAGGGTAGATATTTAGCTGCTCATATTTTTCTATGGGTGCGTTGGTGATGGGGTCAAAGGCTTCAATTTCTTCAATTTCGTCGCCAAAAAAATGCACGCGAAATGCGGTGTCAGCATAACTAGGATAAATATCAACTACATCACCTTTTACCCGAAAATTCCCATGGGTAAATTCTGCCGTTGTACGCGCATAAAGACTTTGTACTAAGCGGTGCAATAGTTTGGTGCGAGAAATGACTTGATCACGCTCGATGGTAATCACATTCTTTTGAAATTCAGCCGGATTTCCAATTCCATATAAACAAGAAACAGAAGCAACGACCAGAACATCTCTTCGCCCAGATAAAAGAGAGGAAGTAGTGCTTAGCCGAAGCTTTTCAATCTCTTCATTAATAGATAAGTCTTTTTCGATATAGGTACCAGAAACCGGAATATAGGCTTCGGGTTGGTAATAGTCGTAATAGGAAACAAAATATTCAACTGCATTATTAGGAAAAAACTGTTTGAATTCTGAATACAATTGAGCCGCTAATGTTTTGTTGTGGGCAAGCACTAAAGTTGGCCGCTGAAGGTTTTGAACAACATTGGCCACCGTAAAGGTTTTTCCAGAACCGGTAACCCCTTGTAACGTCATGTGTTTTTCTTTTCCAGAAAAACCTTCGCACAATTCTTTGATGGCTTGAGGTTGGTCTCCCGTAGGAGAGAATTCAGATACTAGTTGAAATGGCATAGCTTTTAAATCGAACCTTAAAATTAACGATTATTCCTTCATATTTAGGGGTTCTTGGTGAATTCTTGACAAGATCTTAAAAAAGACGCTACCTTTGAGAAAAGCAGTACCATGGAAGAAAAGTTAATCTCGCAGAAAAAGCCATTTTTCCCAATTACACCTGAATTGACTACCTATCTGAAACAGTACAATAGATGGGTGTTTACACCGGTTTTTTATGAGGATCTATTGCGGTTTTCGGGCTCTATAGTCGTCTACGATGAAAACGATGACGATACCTTATGGGTCCGAGTCTATTATTCTGATAGCGAACGGGTGGATATAGATTACAACTTGAAAAAAGTATATGCGCTGCTCCATTCTGATGGAAACGAATCTTCCATTGCCTACCTCAATGTGGATGCCATTGACTACTGTACCTTTGGTAATTCAAAGCCTTTTCGGATTAAGATCCGGAATATCCTCAATGATAACTTCACCTATTTTTATGTAAAGCGCACTGACGCTTCTCGGGTATACGGTTTGGAGTTTGAGCATATGCTGTCTCCACATAATCTTAACTTTTTGGTCAACGATACAACGTTGATTGAGGAACACATTGCCGGTATTCCGGGTGATGTTTTTATTGAAGACTTTTTGGGCGATTGTACACCTGCTCAACAAGCACAAATTGCCAAAGAATACGTGAAATTTAATGAGCGTTGTATGATTCGCTTATTGGGCGATATGCGGGCCTATAATTATGTGATTATCCCTACCCATGATTTTGATCAGGTTGTGTATAAAATCCGCGCCATTGATTTTGACCAGCAGTCCTATGAAGGGAAACTCAAGGTATACCGTCCCCAATTTTTCAAAGAAAATTTCCCGATGGTGTCCATCGTTAAAGATAAATTAACCCTTGGTTCGGTGAATCAATATAAAATTGAAGAACGTTCAATTGTAGCCAAAAGAATTATTAGTTCCGGTACGCGCTTAGATAATTTAGTGACCATCATGAAACAAGATACCTTATCGCAACCCAGTTACCTAAGGAACCTCAGCGAAGAGATCTATAAATTCACCAAAGATGAAGCCTTTATTGATGTTAAAAGTATGGGGGATGTAATGGACGCTTCACTGAACTATGTGCGCCGTCATTATGAGAACTTAAATATGACTAAATTGATTCAGTCTTCTTAATAGAAGTCTGCATCATCGTAGTCGAGTATGCCGTCTTCTAGATCGTCATCGTCGTCATCTTCAGGCGAATTTGTTCCTTCTTCTCCGTCAAAACTGGTGTCAGGAACTTCCTCTGGAACATCTCCCTGACCAAAGATCAGGTTGGGGTAAAGCGCTACAGGATCTCTCTCGCCGATTTCCATCAATTCAACAAAGAAGGTCCACATGGACAAAAAGTCATACACATAAATCAAGTGGTGATTTTCCTTATTAAAGAATTCATCTAAGCTTTTGCTAGCCATTGGTGTTGTACCTTCTCCCATGTCCAACAAAGGCAATTCTTCTCCCTGTTCCCAATTCTCGTTTGTGGTGTAAAAAGAAGCCATTTCTTGCCCGCCAAATCCAAAAGATTGTGCAATGGCATAGTGGAAGTCTTCCAAACTGGCGCTGGGTTCAATTTCAAGATCGCGGAATATATCTTCTTTGGTGTCTAAAATGATGCGAAACCGATAAATCATAAAGCGTTGTTTTGTGCGGGTTGATAGAGTTGTAATACGAGATAACTTTGGGCACCAAAAAGTAGGGAGGCCAAAAGTAAGTGAAGTGGTTGAGAACTGAAAGGAAAATCAAAATAATACATAAGTATTCCGGTAAATATTTCTGCTCCAATGAGCCCTAAAATCCATTGTGGCATTGTACTCAGGAAACTGAGCTTTTTAAGGCGGAAAAATAAAAACAGGTTCAAGCCTGTAACCAATAATGAGAAACTGCGGTGGACGTAAAATAAGAATGGTGCCGGGTCTAGCCAAGCATTTTTAGCGTTTTCTCCTAACAAGTCAATTTGCGTATCGACAAACTGACGCACTTGTGTTCCCATACCAATTTGTAAAAGCGTTAAGAGTAGGGTAATTACGGCAATGTTTTTTAAAAGACCGTTCTTGGTTCCAGTACTTTTTTCTTTTTGACTAATAAAGTAAAGGTAGAGGAGAAGGGCGACAATGACCAAAGCCATTATCATATGGATGGTTATTTTAAAAGGCTGTAAGTTAGAGTCTACTACGGTTTTCCCCAACCATGCTTGAAAGCCCATGCCAAAGACAATACCCCAGGAAACCAAGGGAATGATTTTACTTTTCTTCCATTGCCAAAAAGACAGTATACCAACAATTAATGTCGCCAATCCACCCAGTGCTCCTAGTAGGCGATTGATGAATTCTATCCAAGTATGCAGGGGATTAAATAGCGCATAGTCATGTTTCGTGTATGCGTCCCAATTTTTGGCTGTATAGGTGTCCTTTGAGGTGAAATCAGTAAGGGCAATCCGAAGTTCTTCTTCAACAATAATGACTTCTCCTTCGGTATAGCTATGGTTGGGGTACCAATCCAATTGTACCCGTTCAGTTGGGGGGATCAAGTAGCCAAAACATTTGGGCCAATCTGGACAGCCCATTCCACTCCCGGTCATGCGTACCACTGCTCCTGCAGCAATGACCCCATAGACCAATACAAGTGAAACCCCAACCCAAAAGCGAAAACCTGTCTTCATATTATTTTTTCGGTTAAACCCAAAGCTTTTCCTTCATCTTTCATCAAGGCAAAAGCTGCCTCGAATTCATTTGGAATGATGCCCTCTAAGATAGCTTCTTTTATTTTTTCTTTAATGATGCCTATTTCTCTACAGGGTTTTAGATCAAATGTTTCCATAATTAGTTCTCCTGAAACCGGAGGCTGAAAATTCCGAATGTGATCTCGTTCTTCAACTTCAATTATCTTTTCGCGTACCAACTTAAAATTATTGTGGTAGCGTTCAAATCGTTTGGGGTTTTTGGTGGTGATATCTG
>Ga0209654_1000690_pt1 | contig 31284 bp, 33 predicted proteins | sample SaaInl1SG_22_DNA_FD_184646 | JGI IMG/M metagenome (GOLD analysis project Ga0209654, IMG submission 184646) | Marine microbial communities from expanding oxygen minimum zones in the Saanich Inlet - ESP_161SG_22_DNA (SPAdes) (version 2) | ecosystem: Environmental > Aquatic > Marine > Intertidal... | reverse complement strand
TGCACGAAATAGGCGCCACACAGTGCAAAAACCAGAGCAAAGCAGGTCGATACAAGGGCTGGGGGGATGGTTTTCAGTAGAACCCCAAGTCCTTGGCGGACGGTATCGATGCCAATTCGCCAGCCGAACAGCATCATCGCAAAGCCAATGAACAGATCCGGTGTTTGGATTGTGGCTAGACCGGTTGCGCTAATGGTGCCGCCAATAAGGATGCCGGCGATGAGGCCCGGTGTTGTGATTCGTAGATGTTTGAACCACAGGGTGCAGAGCCAGCCGACGCTTAACATCCCGATCCAAATCGTAAAGTCCTCACCTGTGAAGATCAGGGGTACTTTGACTGTTTCGGGTAGAGTGAAAAAGAAGGGCACCATGAGCGTCAAAAAAGCCAAGCGCAGACTTTGGTAGACCGCCACTTGCGAGAGTGCGCCGCCGTGGTGTTCAGTGGCCGCAAGCGCCGAAGATAGATTCCCCGGTGCAGCTGCCATGTGCGCACTGACGGGATCAAGCGCCAGAATGCGGCGATTTAACAGGCCGCCAAGCCATAAAATAAGCGTTATGGTACAGACTAAAATGGCCAAACTCGCAGGCCACAACAACAGCTGTTGAAACAGATCTGACGAAACCTGACTCCCTAAAGCCAAGCCAATCAACAAAATGGCGGCATCGTGCGACAGTGGACCGGGTGATTCGATATGGCCTGTCAAATGGCTCAGTAATGCGATCAGTAACATCGGACCAATCATGGCGCCAAGGGGAACGTCTAGTAAGGTGAATGCAACTGCCGCGACACATGCAGTCATCGAAAACAAAATGCCGCGAGGTGTGGGCAGCATCAGTCGTCTAGCGCGAGTTCGACAACACCGTCGTCAGTAATCCGGATGGGGAAAGTCGAGACTGCACCGTAGGCTGGCGCAGAGAGCGCTTGGCCAGTTTTGACGCAAAACCGAGCGCCATGCCGTGGGCATTCAATTTCGCCATTGAGATACAGGCCGCCGCACAATTCAGCGCCGTCATGGGTGCACAGATCTTCGATCGCATACAGATGATCCCCTTCGCGGAAGACCAATACATCCACGTCGTCAAACTCGAACCGTTCGTATGCACCATCGGGGAGGGCATTGAGAGTGGCAATTTCAATCCATTGGCTCATCGGTGTTTCCTTAAAATAGGCCAGCTTCCAATCGGGCTTCTTCGGTCATGCGACTGGCATCCCATGGTGGATCAAACACCATGTGGATGTCGGCTTGATCGACAGCGGGCAGTGCTTGTAATTTGTCCTTGATGTCGCGGGCCATGATCGGGCCCATTCCACAACCCGGAGCTGTTAGCGTCATGTCGATCGCAACATGGGTACGTCCGTCAATCAGTGTCGAGATCCTGAGGTCATAAATCAAGCCAAGCTCGACGATATTGACTGGAATTTCGGGATCATAGCTCTGCTCAAGAACCGCCCAAATTTGCGCCTCCAAGTCTCCAGATGTGCGCCGGTTTGCACCTTCTGGCTCAGCAACGCCGAGTTTTTCCAGATCCTGTGTTTCGATTCGTGCGAGCCGACCGCCAAGATCCACGGTGAGAGTATCCCCCAACGCTTGTGTAACGGTCACTGTTTCGCCAGCACCAATGGTGATACGAACACCCTGCGGCACCTGTTGCCCAGACAGGGCCTCAAGTGCGGTCAGTGACTGACCCTTGGTGAGTGTTGCAAAGGCCAGCATTAACCAGTCAGCATGTCGGTGACGCGATCAAGCGCATCGAAAAATTGTTGGATTTCTGCTTGGGTGTTGTAGAAAGCTAACGAGGCGCGCACCGTGCCCGGTAGGCCAAAATGTTCCATCGTTGGCATCGCACAATGGTGGCCAGTTCGTACTGCAACTCCCAGTTGATCCATCAGTGTCCCAACGTCAGTCGGATGCGCACCTTGCACGTTGAATGAGCACACGGACACCCATCGTGCGGGGTGGCCAAGAACGTGAATTTTGTCACGCGCTTGCATGCCACGGATCAGGGATCGGTGCAGTTCTTCCTCATGCGCCATGGCCGCATCGAAATCGATCGATTCGAGGTAATCGAGTGCCACTGCGAAAGCGATCGTATCAGCAATGTTGGGCGTACCGGCCTCAAACTTCCAAGGCAGCTCGTTGAATGTTGTGCCGGAGAAGCTGACTCGATCGATCATGTCACCACCACCTTGCCATGGTGGCAGAGCCTCGAGTAGCTCGCGTCGACCAAATAGCACGCCGACTCCGGTTGGGCCGCAACATTTGTGTGCACTCAGGGCATAGAAATCAGCACCGAGCGTTTCGCAGTTGACCCGAAGGTGAGGGGCGGCCTGTGCACCGTCGATGACTGAATAGGCGCCAACGGAGCGAGCCAATGCAACAAAGCCCTCAACATCGTTGACCGCACCGATGGCGTTACTGACGTGACCCACGGCGATGACCTTAGCCGACTCTGTGTGGGCTAGGGTGGTGGCTTTCTCCAGGCTCAATGCGCCAGTTTCATCCACTGGGATCGGAATGACACGGACACCCATGCGCGCGGCCAGCTGTTGCCACGGCACAATATTGGCGTGGTGCTCGGTCTCACCCACTAAGATCACATCCCCCGCGCTCAATCGGGTGGATAAGCAGTTGGCAACTAAGTTCAGCGCTTCGGTTGCACCACGCAGCAGGATCACGGTCTTGGTGTCTGTAACTCCAAACCACTGACCAATGCGGGCGCGGGCGCCCTCATATGCATCTGTGGCTTCACCACTGAGCGTGTGAACTCCACGATGTACATTGGAATTGGTGTGGTCGTAATAGTGCGTAATCGCATCAATAACCACTTGTGGTTTTTGGCTCGTGGCTGCGTTGTCGAAGTAAATCAGCGGATGCCCATGCACCTGGCGTTGCAGGATCGGGAAGTCGCTGCGGATTCGATCGATGTCAAACATCGACAGACTCCTTCAATTCAGCAATCAGTTCGCCGTGCTTTAACTCACCTAACAGACGCAACTCCACTTGCTCGCGAATACCGGCGTCGGTGATTTCGTCGACGATCTTCTCGGCAAAGGCATATTGTAAAAACGCTTTGGCATCGGTTTCTGATAGACCACGACTGCGCAAATAGAAAAGTTCAGTCTGGTTGAGATTGCCCACTGTGCATCCGTGTGAAGCAGTTACATCATCAGCATAGATTTCCAGTTCAGGTTTTGGGTTGATGCGACCTGTATCTGAGAGCAACAAGTTTGCAACCGACTGCTCGGTGGCCGAACGCTGGGCATCTTTTTGGATTAATACCCGTCCGTTGAAGGTCGCTTCGCCCTTGCCGTCCACCATGGTTCGAAATGCCATTGCGCTTTGTGTGTCTCCGACAGCATGGTCAACCGCGAGGTGTGTGTCGTGATATTGGCTTCCGTTGGTTACCGCCAGGCCATGTAGCTCAGTACGCGCTCCGCGCCCACCGAGCGTCACCTGAATATCGGTGCGCGCCAACTTGCCGCCGAAGTCGATGCTTTGCAGAGTGAAGTGAGCATTGTCACGGGTCTGCACATCAATACTAGTGAACAGATGCGCTCGCTCATTGGCCGCTTGGTAGCGGATGTGCGTCGCATTGGCATCACGCTCCAACATCCAAAGTATGCACAGTGAATCCAAATTGGACTCCATTGCTTGGCTGTCTTCAAAGGTTTCAAGGACCATGAGCTGAGCACCGGCGCCGACGCGGATCACCAGTGTCGCAAACCCTGCTTCGGCGGCCTGATTGGCCAAACGTTTGAGCGTCACCGTCTGCTGTTGACCTCGGCCGACCTCCAGTACCAGACAGTCGTGTGCCAAAGCGCCGTGGGTTAGTGCAAACCCCTGTGCTCTGTAGAGGTGATCCAGGCGGGCTGACTCGACCGCGCTCAGGGTGGCGTCTTTGGCACGAAGTGCATCAGGTACAGCAACGAAGCGACCGCCGGTCAGTGAAAATTCGGTCGCAGTGCGTGGTGTGGCTTCGATCCATTGGGTGCGATTGAGGGCACGCGTCGGAACGTACTTCCACGACTCGACCTTAGATGAAGGTAAACCTGCTGCGAGCGCGTCTCGGGCCAGATCGGATGACTGTTCGGTTAGCAGTGTGTCAAAGCCGCTCATGCTGCCTCGATTCCTTCATAGCCCTCTTTTTCGAGACGCTGCGCGAGCGTGAAATCACCCGACAATTTGATCTGGCCATCGGCTAAGACATGAACAAAGTCTGGCTTGACGGTGTCTAGCAACCGCTGATAGTGGGTGACTAGAAGCACTGACCGCTCGGGTGAACGCATCCGGTTGATGCCTTCGCCGACGATGCGCAATGCATCCACATCCAGGCCGGAGTCTGTCTCATCCAGTAACGCAAGGGTGGGTTCGAGCAGTTGCATCTGCAAAATTTCATTGCGTTTTTTCTCGCCACCAGAGAAACCTTCGTTGACGTTGCGGTGTAGGAACGCTTCGTCCATCTGCATCACCTTGAGCTTTTCGCGAACCAACTTGAGAAATTCAGCTGCTTTCAACTCAGGCAGGTTACGGTGTTCACGTATTGCGTTTACCGCCGCCTTCAGCAAGTAGATGTTCTTTACTCCGGGGATTTCGACGGGGTATTGGAACGATAAAAACAATCCTGCCCAAGCCCGCTCTTCTGGCTCTAAATCCAGCAAATTCTGCCCCTGATAAATGACTTCGCCAGCGGTGACTTCGTAGTCATCCCGGCCGGCTAGAATCGATGCCAGCGTACTTTTCCCAGCGCCATTGGGACCCATTACGGCGTGCACTTCACCTGGGTTTATCTCCAGGTTGATGCCCTTGAGAATGGGAGTTCCATTGATGGTTGCGTGTAGATTGCGGATCGATAGCATTAGCCGACAGCTCCTTCGAGAGTGATGCCGAGGAGTGCTTCGGCTTCGACAGCGAACTCCATAGGCAGTTTTTGGAAGACTTCTTTGCAGAAGCCGTTGACCACCATATTGAGCGCATCCTCCTCGCTCATGCCTCGTGTTCTCAAATAGAACAACTGGTCATCGCTGACCTTGGAGGTGGTGGCTTCGTGTTCAAGCTGGGCAGTGGGCTCTTCCGCTTCGACGTAAGGGAAGGTGTGAGCGCCGCACTGGTCACCGATCAACAGTGAGTCGCATTGCGTGAAATTTCGTGCATCGACTGCGCCAGGCAGAACCTTGACCAGTCCGCGGTAGGCGTTTTGACCCCGCGCAGTGGAAATCCCTTTGGAGATGATAGTCGATCGCGTGCGGGGCCCGATGTGAATCATTTTGGTGCCGGTGTCGGCCTGCTGCTTTTTGCCGGCCACTGCGACCGAGTAAAATTCACCCACTGAGTCGGCGCCGCGTAAGACGCAACTTGGATATTTCCATGTGATGGCTGAGCCGGTTTCCAACTGTGTCCAGCTGATCTTGGAGCGATCGCCGCGGCACTCGCCGCGCTTTGTGACAAAATTGTAGATGCCACCTTTGCCCTCATCGTCGCCAGCAAACCAGTTTTGTACAGTGGAGTATTTGATCTCGGCATCGGTTAGTGTTACCAACTCGACAACCGCGGCATGCAGCTGATTCTCATCGCGCTGGGGTGCTGTGCAGCCCTCCAAATAGGACACATACGAGCCCTCATCGGCGATGATCAGTGTGCGTTCAAACTGCCCTGTGTTCTGTTCATTGATCCGGAAATAGGTGGAAAGCTCCATCGGACAACGCACCCCTTTGGGGATGTACACGAACGAGCCGTCAGAAAATACGGCTGAATTCAGTGCGGCGTAGTAGTTGTCTGACTGTGGCACGATTGTGCCCAGATGCGCCTTCACCAGTTCAGGATGTGAGTGCACGGCCTCAGACAGCGGGCAAAAAACAACACCCGCTTCGGCCAACTTCTCTTTAAACGTAGTGACCACGCTGACAGAGTCGAACACGTAGTCCACTGCAACTCCGGCCAGCAGTTTCTGCTCTTCCACCGGAATCCCAAGTTTGTTGTAAGTTTCGAGTAAGACCGGATCAACGTCATCGAGGCTCTGTGGCCCGTCGCCCTGTTTCTTTGGTGCAGAAAAATAACTAATGGCCTGAAAATCAACCGGCGGATAGCTCAGGTGTGGCCACTCCGGGGGAGTCATTTCCAACCATTTGCGAAATGCATCCAGACGCCACTCGAGCAACCATTCGGGCTCATTTTTACGGCGCGAGATTTCCCGAACCACATCCTCGTTAAGGCCAGGCGGCAGTGTGTCGGATTCAATGTCTGTGACGAAACCGTACTTGTATTCTTGATCGACCAACTGGTCGAGTTCTTGGTTACTCATCTCAATGCACCTCCAGTGTCTCTATGCGACGTCCATCTCTGGCATAGAGCGCATACGGATTAATCAGGTCTTGCAGTGTCACGCGTGTCAGCATGTCATTGACCTGGTCACCCAGTTCACGCCACCGCGACATCACTGTGCAGTGGTCTGTTAATCGGCAAAGTGCTTCATCCGTTCCGCACTCTGTGATCGCCATGGGTCCTTCGATGGCTTCGATGATGGTCTTCACCGGAATTTCGGCTGGTGCTGTCGCTAAACTGTAGCCGCCGCGCGCGCCTTGGGTTGAGACCAAGACGCCGTGCCGTGCCAATTGCTTCAGCAATTTTGTGCAAGTCGGCTTGGGCACGTTGGACCGTTCGGCCAACTGTGTCGCATTCCACAACAGCTCTGGTTCGCGTGCCATAGTGGCTAGCAACACCGAGGCGTAGTCTGTGAGTTTGGACAACCGAATCATGCATGCACCTCTCGATTCCGGGGGTGTGCATTATATAGGACCTACGCAGTCCTATATCAAGTTTTTAGTGCGTTTTCGCGAGGATCGCAGCAGCCTCTGCTTTTAACCGAGTGAGCATCGAGGCGAGACCGTTGGCTCGGGTTGGTGACAAATGCTGCGTCAGGCCCAGAGCCTCAACGAATTCAGGCTCCGTTTCGACAATCGCCTGTGGGCTTGCTCCAGAGTAGAGTCGGATCACCAGAGCGATCAATCCGGCAACAATGGCCGCATCGGAATTTGCACGGATGGTCACTGTATTGGCGTCGCCCTCCGTCAGCATCCACACCTGTGACTGGCAACCGCGTACCAAGTTGGCATCCACCATGTCAGCTGCATCCAGCGGCGGTAATTCGCGACCAAGGTCGATTAGATACTGATACTTGTCCATCCACGAATCGAAAAATTGGAATTCGTCGATGATTTCTTGTTGTCGCTCGCGCAATTGCATGTTCACTCTCACTGTCTCAATCCACGACAGGGTATACTCCGTGGCGTATTTCTGAAACTGACAGGTTGTTATGTCCGACGTGTATTCAATCCAAGTGACCTCGCAAACATTTGAAGCCGATGTCTTGAGAAAATCGCAAGAAACCCCCGTGTTGGTGGATTTTTATGCAGATTGGTGTGGCCCATGCAAGAGCTTGGGTCCAACCCTTGAAAAGCTTGCCGATGAGTATCAGGGTGCGTTTATCCTGGCGAAAATTGATGCTGATGCCGAGCAGATGTTGGTTCAAGGTATGGGGGTGCGCTCCTTGCCGACCGTGGTGCTTTTCAAAAATGGTCAGCCAGCAGATCATTTCATGGGAGCACTTCCCGAAGGGGAAATTCGCGCAATCCTCGATAAGCACGTTGAGCGTCTAGAGCAGTCCCCTATCGAGCGCGCCGAGGCGTTGGTTGCAGCGGGCGACTATGACGAGGCGATTGCGCTGTATCAGCTGATCACGGCAGATGATCCAGAAAACTACGATGTGTATTTGCGGATGGCACAGGCGCTGTTGAAAAAAGGTGATTTGGCCAGCGCTGAAGCAATCATCGACCGGCTACCCGAGGCGCACAAACTCGACCCACGGGCGAAGGCAGTGGTCGCTAGCAAAGCGTTTTTGGAGTTGTTGGATGGTGCGCCAGATCGAGCGACCTGTGAGTCACGACTGTCTGCCGACGCAAGCGATTCAGAAGCTCGGTATTTTCTCGCAGTGCATGACATGATGAGTGATGCGGTAGATGCTGCGATCGATGGCTTGATCCATCTTGTGCGGGTCGATCGGCAGTTTAAAGAGGACGGAGCCCGGCAGTTGTTGCTCCGCATTTTCGACCGATTGGGTGCTGAAGATCCTCGCGCGCGTGCGGGCCGCAAACAACTTGCTGCTTTGCTGATGGTGTGAGCGTGAGCGAGAAACCCAGTAATTTCATCCGTACAAAAATTGCCGATCAGCTGAAGCAGGGACAGATCACTGAAGTAGTCACGCGGTTTCCGCCTGAGCCAAACGGCTATCTGCATATCGGCCATGCGAAAAGTATCTGCCTGAATTTCGGTTTAGCAGAAGAGTTTGGTGGCCGCTGCAACTTGCGTTTTGATGACACCAACCCCGAAAAGGAGTCTCAGGAGTACATTGATGCGATTGAAGCCGATGTGCGCTGGATGGGGTTTCAATGGGCGACGCTGAATCATGCTGCCGATTACTTTGATCAACTGTTTGAGTGGGCGCTACAGCTCATCCGACAGGGTGATGCCTATGTTGACGAGCAGTCTGCAGAGGAAATGCGTAAAACCCGTGGCACGCTCACAGAGCCTGGAGTCAACAGCCCCTATCGGGATCGCAGTCCTGAAGAGAACGAAGCGTTATTTCTAAAGATGCGCGATGGTAATTTGGCTGAGGGTGCGGCGATTTTGCGTGCCAAGATTGCGATGGACAGCCCCAACCTCAATTTGCGCGATCCGGCGCTGTATCGCATCAGGCATGTGCCACACCCACGGGCCGGGGACACCTGGTGTATTTATCCCACCTACGATTTTGCACATGGTCAAAGTGATGCGATCGAGGGCATCACACATTCATTGTGCACGCTTGAGTTTGAAGACCATCGGCCCTTGTATGAGTGGTTGCTGAAAAAGCTGCCGGTGCCGAGTCGTCCAAAGCAGACTGAATTTAGCCGATTGGAATTGGAAGGGACGGTCACCTCTAAGCGGAAATTAAATGCCTTAGTGCAAGAGGGACACGTTGCCGGCTGGGATGATCCACGGATGCCGACGCTCGCGGGCATGCGGCGTCGCGGCTATTCTCCGGAGGGGATCCGGCTATTCTGTGAACGGATAGGCGTCACCCGGAAACCCAATACGATTGAATTGCAGAGCCTTGAGGGTGCGGTGCGGGATGACCTTGAGGGGCGAGCGCACAAGGCGATGGCGGTACTTGATCCGCTCAAAGTGATTGTCACTAATTGGGATCAGGAATTACTGCAACTGGAGGTGCCTTGGCACCCGAAACGCCCGGAATTGGGAACGCGGACTCTGTCGTTTGGCCCGGAGTTGTGGATTGACCGCAGTGATTTTGAGCAACACCCGCCGGAGGGATTTTTTCGCCTGATGCCCGGTGGCTCGGTGCGTCTGAAGTATGGCTTCATCGTTGATTTTGAAGATGTGCTGTGTGATGCGGCAGGGCATGTACAGGAGGTGCATGTGCGGTACGACCCAGCCACGCGATCCGGTCAGGATCAATCTGGACGCAAGGTCAAAGGGACCATCCATTGGGTCCCGGGAGCCGCACCCGCGGTGCAGGTGAATCTGTACGATCGGTTATTCACGGTGCCAGATCCAGCGCAGTACGAGGACATGAGTAGCTGTTTGAATCCAGAGTCCTTGGTGGTGACCCAGGCGCTGGTCGAACCGGCTTTGACGCAGCCCATGCCAGACGCCTATTTTCAATTCGAGCGAGTAGGCTTTTTCAAGCAAGATCCAGACTCGACAGCGGACCGAGTGGTCTACAACCGATCCGTCACACTGAAAGATGCATGGTCAAAGAAACACTGAACCTGTCACCCACTGAAACTGTGGACACAGCGTATGCCGCTTTTGATCGGCAACCTATCGACGTGCAGTTGCAGGCGTTGCTCGAAGGGCAGGCTCGAGCGATTTTGGCTGTGCAGTCGCGTATTCCGGAGCTTGCCAAGGCGGTTGAGGCGGCTTCCGATCGACTGCGTGGCTCCTCTGGTCGCTTGATTTACGCAGGTGCTGGCTGTTCGATTCGGCTTGGTGTACAGGATGGAGTGGAGCTGGTACCGACATTTGGCTGGCCGATGGCGCGGCTTGAATATCTCATTGCAGGCGGTCCGGATGCGTTGTCAGCGTCGGTTGAGGGTGCTGAGGATGACTGCAGGTCAGCGACCGAAGCGGTTGCAGCCCTGAATCTGGATAGTGATGACGTAGTGATTGGTATTGCGGCTTCAGGTAATACCCCTTACACCTGTCAGGTGATTCGATCTGCAGCCGCGTGTGGCGCATTGACGATCGGTGTCAGCTCCAATCCAGCGGGCCAACTTCTTGCTTTAGCCGACCACGGCCTGTTGACCGAGACTGGGCCTGAGGTTCTGGCTGGGTCCACCCGATTGGCGGCTGGTACGGCACAAAAAGCGCTTCTGAACGCCTTGTCGACTGCGTTGATGACGGCGCTTGGTCGCGTGCTCGGCAACGAGATGCTGTGTGTGCAGGCAACCAATGCGAAACTCAAAGACCGGCAAGTGCGGATATTAGTGCATCAGGTGCCGAGCATTAGCATGGTGTCGGCACGGGAATTATTGCAGTCAGTGCACTGGGATTTGCGTTTGGCGCTATTGATGGCCAAAGGGTTGCCGCAATCGGACGCGGAGGCAGCGGTTGCCTCGGAAGAGCCGTTTCGAGCTATTTGGTCGCGCCATTAGTCGTTTTTCGGCTCCAGTGTTTGCATGGCCTCGTGATGCGATAAAAAGATTTGCCCGGTGAGGTGGTCTTTGAATCCAACCCGATTCAATCGATCCATCACAGGTCCTTTGACCTCAGATAAATGGAAGCGAATCCCGAGACTGTCGAGACGTGCATTAATCGACTCGAGCACTTCGAGTCCTGATGCGTCGATTTCACTGATTCCATGACACAGCAAGACCAGATCGGTGAGGGCACTGTTTTCGGCAATGAGTTCACCGACAGCATCTTCAAAGGTGTGTCCGTTCAAAAAATACAACATTTCATCGAGGCGGACAGCGAGCACCTTTTCGCTTTGTAAGACCTCGTGGCGATTGCGGTTGCGGTAATGTTGTGTGCCAGGGATTTGCCCAATCACCGCAAAATGTGGTCTAGCAATCTTTGCCAGCAGTGAGCCGATAGAGACCAGAATGCCGGCCACGATTCCGGCTTCAACACCGATACCGAGCACCACCACGATGGTGGTGACCATCGCGACAAAATCACTTTTTGAGAATATCCAAACCCGCTTGATTGCAGCCACATCCACCAACGACAGCACGGCAACTATGACTGTGGCGGCCAACACGGCTTTGGGTAGGTACTCAAATAATGGTGTGAGATACAGTGCAGTCAGACCGATCATGAGAGCAGTAAACACGCCAGCCATGGGAGTTTTGGCGCCAGCGTCAAAGTTCACCACCGAGCGCGAGAAGCCCCCGGTAACTGGAAATCCACCACCAAGTCCGCTGGCCAAATTGGCCGCGCCCAGGCCAATCAGTTCTTGGTTAGGCCGCAGACGTTCACGCCTCCTGGCGGCCAGCGTGTGTCCGACGCTCACTGATTCCACGAATCCAACGAGGCTGATCAAGAATGCGGCTGGGACTAATTCACGCGCGAGACTGTAGTCAATTGCCGGTAAATTGGGCGCTGGCAGGCCTGCGGGTATTTCACCGACAATCGCCACACCGGATTGATCCAGCGCGAAGAGGCTCACGAGCGCCGTGGTGACAATCACAGCGAGCACTGGGCCAGTTTTGGTCACGATGTCGGCGAGCACGGCTGATGTGCCAAGCCGTGTGAGCAAAGGCTTCAGTCCGCTGCGAACCCAAAATAAAAAAGCCACAGACAAGATGCCGATAATCAGAGTCGGCCGATTGGTGTCCTGTAAGTGGCTGATGAGATCGGCCAGGATCGAGGGCAGGTCATGACCCTGCACCGGGATACCCAGAACATGCTTTAGCTGGCTGAACGCGATCAAAATGGCTGAGGCGGTAATAAATCCAGAGATCACCGGATGCGACAGTAAATTGGCGAGGAAACCAGCGCGTGCAAGGCCAAGACCGATCAGCATCAGTCCGGACAGCAAGGAAAGTAAGATCGCTGCGCCAAGGTACTCCGGAGTGCCAGGGTCTGCCACCTGGCTCACTGCGGCCGCAGTCATCAATGAAATGACGGCTACCGGCCCGACTGCGAGGGTCATGCTGGAGCCAAATACCGCATAAGCGAATAAGGGCAGAATTGAAGCGTAGAGCCCCACTTCGGGAGGCAATCCAGCCAGCAAAGCGTAGGCCATGGATTGTGGGATCAGCATGATGGTGACAATGAGCGCAGCCATGCTGTCATCGCCGAGCGTTGACTTGCTGTAACCGCTGATCCAATGCAGTGAAGAGAGCTTCGGCACGTCGTGTCTTCGAGGGGTCTCGTCCTTGTTCAACCGGTCAGTCGATTAACGCCCACCCACCGGTTTGCTGCTTATGGGATTACAATCTGTGTGCGATGTCGACGACACTCAGGCCCGTTTGATCGACAGTCTCAACGATTGTGTTCACGTCTTGTTTGCCGCTTTCTGACAATGCCCACAGCTTGGCGCAGCGCGTGCCGGACCGACAATAGGTCAGGATCGGCGCAGGCAGTTCGGCCAATAGTTTTGCGTGAGCCTCTACATCTGCGTCAGTGATGTTGGCGCCATTGACCGGCAGATAACGAAACTCAACACCCAGCGCAGCGGCTCGTTGCGCCATGGTATCGGCGGTTGCGTGTGGTTCACCTTCTTCATCGGGACGATTGCATACTACGGATGCGAATCCGGCCTCTTTCACAGCATCGAGATCCTGTGGTTCCAATTGATCGGCAACGGCCAGTTGGTCGGTGAGTTGACGGATGATCATGGCGCCTCCTTAGACAGCATCAAGCGGGATTTTCAGATAGCGTACGCCATTGTCTTCTGCTGGTGGTAATTCCCCGGCCCGCATATTGATTTGCACCGACGGTAAAATCAGCTTTGGCATGTCGAGAGTTTGGTCTTTGGCCGTGCGCATCGCGACAAATTCCTCCTCGGTGATGCCGTCGTGGACATGGATGTTACGCGTCTTTTGATCCGCCACCGTGCACTGATACTGCAGTTCGCGTCCATTGGGCATGTAGTCGTGACACATAAACATGCGAGTCTCAGCGGGAAAGGTGAGCAGCTTTTGGATGCTCTGATATAGGACTCGTGCATCGCCACCAGGAAAGTCGCATCGCGCGGTACCGAAGTCCGGCATAAACAAAGTATCGCCCACAAACAATGCATCGCCCACATGGTAGGCCATACAGGCTGGAGTGTGTCCTGGCGTATGAATCGCTTGCGCGGTCATGCCACCAATCTTGAATTGGTCACCGTCGGCGAACAGGCGGTCAAATTGTGATCCATCGCGTCGAAACTCCGGTTCAGCATTAAATAGATTGGCAAAGATTGTTTGTACGTCTGTGATGTGGGTGCCAATGCCAATTTGACCACCGAGTTTTCGATGTAAATAGGGTGCGGCCGACAAATGGTCAGCGTGCACATGGGTCTCTAAGATCCACTGCACAGTGAGGTCATGTTCTTGGACGTAAGCGATGACTTCGTCAGCACTTTCTGTTTTTGTGCGACCGGAAGATGCATCATAATCCAAGACCGAATCAATGATCGCGCATGCTTGGGAATTAGGGTCTTTCACCACATAGGTGAGTGTCCATGTGGCTTGGTCGAAAAAAGCACGAACATCCGGTTGCATACAAATTCTCCTGCGCATTTAAAGCGTTTAGTTATAAGCTTATAACCATTCATGCTGTCATGCGACATGAATTCCAATACTAGGACCTTGAGGTGCATCAATTATGACTGAATTTACGCCGATTCTCTCACTCATCGGGGGAATTTTGATTGGGCTGTCTGCAGCGGGTGGATTTTTGCTCTTTGGACGGGTGATGGGGATCAGCGGAATCATCGCACGTACTCTGAATTTCGATTTTGGTGAGGCGGCTTGGCGCCCGATGTTTCTGCTTGGATTAATTGGTGTGCCACTCATTCTCTCGTTGGTGGCTCCCTCGCCACATGGCTTTGAGGCGCCGACTCTCCCTGCGCTTTTACTCGGGGGCTTCTTGGTCGGCTATGGTTCGCGGATGGGTTCGGGCTGCACCAGTGGGCATGGCATCTGTGGGATGGCGCGTTTGTCAAAACGCTCCATCGTTGCGGTGTGTGTGTTTATGACAACTGCATTCGTGACCGTATTTGTGACCCGTCATTTGCTCGGAGGTGTGCTATGAGCTCAGTTGTGGCACTCATTCTTGGTGGCATTTTCGGCGGTGGATTGTATTACGCCGGCATGACCAATCCACAAAAGATCCTCAATTTTCTAGATGTTGCCGGCGCTTGGGATCCAAGTCTGGTGTTCGTCATGGGTGGCGGCATTCCAGTGGCCGCAATTGGCTATTACCTGGTGACGAAGCGACAAGCACCCGTGTTGTTTGCCGACATCCAAATTCCAACCCAGGGCCTCATTGATCGTCCGTTGCTCCTCGGCAGCGCTATCTTCGGGATCGGATGGGGGATTGCCGGAATGTGTCCAGGCCCAGCCTTTGCCGCTGTGCTACTTGAGCCACAAGCGATTATTGGTTATTTGGTGGCTTTGGTTCTCGGGAGTCTTGCTTACGAGCGTCTGCACCGGTAGCGTTTGGCGCTTCCCTGACCGTTTCTGAGGATGGCGCTTGAGTACAGTCACCACGGAAGGCTTTGAGCGCCTTCCTTTAAAAACCTACACCGAGAAGGCGTACCTCGATTATTCGATGTACGTCATTCTGGATCGTGCATTGCCCCATCTGGGCGATGGTTTAAAGCCGGTGCAGCGTCGCATTATTTATGCGATGAGCGAACTGGGCTTGTCGGCACAGTCGAAGCACAAAAAGTCGGCGCGAACAGTCGGTGATGTGCTGGGTAAGTTTCATCCGCACGGAGACTCGGCATGTTACGAGGCCATGGTGCTGTTGGCGCAACCGTTCTCTACACGCTATCCGCTGGTGGATGGGCAAGGTAATTGGGGCAGTCCAGATGATCCCAAAAGCTTTGCTGCCATGCGCTACACCGAAGCGCGGCTGACACCGATTGCCAAACTGTTGCTTGACGAATTAGGCCAGGGAACGGTGGATTGGCAGCCGAATTTTGATGGCACGCTCAAAGAGCCCAAGCTGCTCCCGGCGCGCGTGCCCAGCATCCTGCTCAACGGTACCACCGGTATCGCGGTGGGCATGGCAACGGACATCCCGCCGCACAATCTGCGCGAGGTTGTTAATGCCGCAATTCACTTGTTGGATGACCCCGAAGCGACTCTAGATGACCTGATGCGGTTCGTTCCAGGTCCGGATTACCCCACGACGGCCGAGATCATCTCGTCGCCCCGGGAACTTCGACAAATTTACGAAACTGGCAACGGTTCAGTGCGGATGCGAGCAACCTATGTCAGCGAGGATGGTGACATCATCATCAATGCATTACCCCATCAGGCGTCACCTGCACGTATTTTGGAGCAAATTGCAGGACAAATGCAGGCCAAGAAACTGCCGATGTTAGTGGACCTTCGCGACGAATCGGACCACGAAAACCCTATTCGGTTGGTACTGACTCCGCGCTCAAACCGAGTCAATGCCGATGAGGTGATGACGCATCTGTTCGCCACCACTGATCTGGAAAAATCGTATCGGGTGAATCTCAATATGATCGGAGTGGACGGTCGTCCCCAGGTTAAGCCTTTGCGAGCTGTATTGACCGAATGGCTCGAGTGGCGTCGGCAAACTGTCACGCGTCGGCTGACCCATCGATTGGATCAGGTACTTGACCGGTTGCATGTTCTCGAGGGGTTATTAGTTGCCTTTTTAAACATTGATGAAGTCATTGCCATTATTCGCGAAGAGGATGAGCCGAAGTCGGTATTGATGCAGCGGTTTGATTTGACCGAGATACAGGCCAACGCGATTTTAGATCTCCGCCTGCGCCAGTTAGCCAAATTGGAAGAGGTTAAAATTCGTGCGGAGCAGGATGAGCTTGCCAAAGAACGTAAGAAGCTTGAAGGCATCTTAGGCTCGCATGCAAAAATGACTAAATTGTTGCGCGATGAGTTAACTGCAGACGCTAACACCCATGGTGACGATCGCCACTCACCCATTGTGGTTCGTGCGGAGGCTCGCGCGTTGCGCGAGGATCAATTGATGCCGTCGGAGCCTGTCACCGTCGTACTGAGCGAGAATGGCTGGATTCGCGCGGCAAAGGGCCACGATATCGATCCGGCTGCGCTGTCATACAAGTCGGGCGATCAATACCTGACCTCGGTACAGGGCCGTTCGAATCAACCCTGTGTTGCATTCGACAGCACAGGCCGAGCGTTTACGTTGGCGACCCATACCTTGCCGTCAGCGCGAAGCCAAGGTGAGCCGCTGTCGGGTCGGGTGGACCTGCCGAAGGGCGCGAAAGTGACGCAATTGGCCTTGGCGGATGAGACGGCTAAATGGTTGCTGGTCACAGACCAAGGCTATGGATTTATTTGTCGCCACGGTGATCTGCTGGGTCGAAACAAAGCCGGAAAGGGTGTGGTGAATTTGGGCGAGGCGAATCTATTGGCGCCGGTTTTGATGTCCGATATCGAATTGGCGCGGATTGCGGTGACGGTCTCGACTGGCCATTTGCTGGTGTTTGAGGCCTCGGAACTGCCTGAGCTGGCGCGTGGAAAGGGCAATAAGCTGGTCCAGATTCCACCAGCGCAGCTCAAAGAAGGGCACCGCGTCACAGCAGTGACTGTATTGCCGCCCCTGCGCGCGCTCCGTGTCACATCGGGCAAGCGCCATGTGACCCTGTCGGCTGCGGATTTGGAGAACTTCGTTGCTGAGCGGGCCCGTCGTGGAAAGCTACTACCACGTGGGTTTCAGCGGGTTGACCGTCTGGAGCCTGAGTCTTGAGAGTGCTTTGGTTTGTCAGTGCGCCACAACATGTGAGTGCGCTTGATGCCTGTTTGCAGGCACAAGGCTTGGACACTGAGGTAACGCGGCAGTTGGCCAGCAACTTTTCAGTGCCGCCAAGTTGTGATTGTTTGACTGTTGAGGTGCCCGACACGTTACATGAGGCATTGCAAGTTGCGGCTGACAACGTGAAAACCGACGTATTGTGTTTGACGTCTGAGCGGCCTGTGTTGGCTGTTTTCGACATGGACTCCACTTTGATCCAGCACGAGGTCATCGATGAGCTGGCGGCCGCGTTTGGATTGGGTGCGGAAGTTTCCGCTATTACCGAACGGGCGATGCGGGGCGAGTTGGACTTTGTGCAAAGTTTTACTGAGCGGCTGGCCTTGTTGCGCGGTTTATCGGAATCCGAGCTTGTGGGTGTGTACCAGAGCTTGCAGTTGATGCCTGGTGCCGATGCCTTGATGCGGAACCTGTCGACCGCCGGTGTTCGAATTGGGATCGTCTCTGGTGGCTTTTCCTATTTTGCCAATCAGGTAGGTGACCGATTGGGGATGGACTTCGTCTTGTCCAATACCCTGGAATGCGAGGATGGCATGGTGACGGGTCGGGTGATTAATCCGGTGATTGATGGGTCCATGAAAGAGCGCACGCTTTGTTCGGAGGCCCAGCGGATGGGCATTTCACTGAGTCAAACACTGGCGGTTGGGGATGGCGCCAATGACATCCCGATGTTGCAACTGGCCGGAACCGGTGTGGCGTTTCGAGCCAAGCCCAAAGTACAGGCTGAATGTGGCAACCATCTGAACCATCAAGATCTCAGTGCGCTCAGTTATCTGGTCTCGGTCTGACGTGCTTCAGCCCCCGAGTGTTGGTACACTCGCCGGCTTTGGAATGGTGCGCTAGGGACTGACGTGACACGACCCAGTTGGATATTGCCAGATGGCTTGGAAGAGTGTTTGCCCGCTGAGGCATGGGCTATCGAAGACGCGCGTCGCGCGTGCTTGGATTTGTTCAGAACACACCAGTACGGGCTCATCATGCCACCGATGCTCGAATACCTCGACAGTCTCACCAGTGGAGTTGGTCAGGATTTAGCGGATCAGATCATGGTGGTAACGGACCGTGTTTCAGGCCGATTGATGGGTATCCGTCCCGACATGACGCCACAGGCTGCTCGCATTGATGCGCATGCCTTGAATGAAGAAGGCACGACTCGTTTGTGTTATTGCGGCAGTGTGTTGCGTGCTGTTGCAGCCTCGGGTGAGTCCAGCCGTTCTCCGCTGCAGTTGGGTGCTGAGGTGTTTGGAGACGCAAGCCTCAGGGCAGACATCGAGGTGGTGCAGTTGGCAGTAGACACGGTTCGGCTGTTTACTGACGAGCCTTTGTTATTGGACTTCGGCCATGCAGGGGCGCTGCGTGCGGTGCTTGCGCACTTGCCAGAGCGCGATCAGCGTTATGCACTGGATGCTCTCGGACGCAAAGATGTCGAGGCATTATTGGCGCTTGAGGATCAGATTCCGGACATGGCAGTGCTCAAGAGCGCTTTCGGCGATCTCGATGTGGTGTTAGCGAACGTGTCGTCGCACCCAATCTTTCAAGATGCCTGTGCCGATGTGCGTGCGGTACAGTCAGCGCTGCGTGTTGATTCGGTCAGCTGGTATTGTGACCTGGGTGAAACCCACGGTTTCCAGTACCACACCGGTCTGGTGTTTGGCATTTATGCGCTGGAGCGTGATCAATTGTTGGTTCGGGGTGGTCGCTACGACCACGTCGGAGAGTCGTTTGGACGGGCACGTGCCGCTACTGGATTTAGTGCCGATTTGAAAACCTTAGTTCGGCTCGCGAATTAAGGCAGGTTAAAGTCATGAATCAAAATTTAGTCATCCTCGGAAGCCAATGGGGCGATGAGGGCAAGGGTAAGATTGTCGATCTGCTGACCGAAAAGGTCGACTATGTGGTGCGTTATCAAGGCGGCCACAACGCCGGACACACGTTGGTTGTGAACGGTGAGAAGACCGCTTTGCACCTCATTCCGTCCGGCATATTGCGGCCCAATGTACGGTGCGTGATTGGCAACGGTGTGGTGCTGTCTCCCGAAGCGTTGGTGACAGAAATCCAGAAACTGGAAAGTCGTGGTCACGAAGTTGTTGATCGCCTGCACGTGTCCACCAACTGTCCTTTGATCATGCGAGTACATGTGGCACTTGATCAGGCGCGCGAAGCGGCCCGTGGGGATGCGAAGATCGGCACCACAGGACGGGGTATCGGACCAGCCTACGAAGATAAGGTCTCTCGCCGAGGGTTGCGAGTGGCTGATGCGATGGACCCGGAGCGATTCGCGGTCAAGGTACGCGAACTGATGACCTATCACAATTTCATTCTGGAGCACCTGTATCAGGCTGAGCCGGTGGATGTTGAGGCGATGATTGCGGAGACGCTCGAGGCGATTTCCTACTTTAAGCGCGCTGTCTGTGACACTGTTGATTTGATACACAGAGCGCGCAGAGCAGGCAAAATTATGCTGTTTGAAGGTGCTCAAGGTAGCCTTTTGGACATCGATCACGGGACCTATCCATTTGTAACCAGTTCAAACACGACGGCAGGTGGCGTGGCCACGGGCTCTGGTCTTGGACCACGGTACATCGATGCAATTTTGGGTATCACCAAGGCTTACGCGACCCGCGTCGGTTCCGGTCCGATGCCAACCGAGTTATTTGATGACACCGGCCACTATTTGGCGGAAAAAGGTCAAGAAGTGGGCACTACGACCGGGCGTGGTCGCCGCTGTGGATGGTTTGATGCTGTGGCGGTGCGTCACGCAATCGAAGTGAATTCCATCAGTGGAATTTGTTTGACCAAGCTCGACGTGCTCGATGGGTTGCCTGAAGTAAAGATGTGTATTGCTTATCGTTTACCGTCTGGCGCTGAAGTGGATTATTTGCCAAGTGGTGATGAATTTGCGCAGGCAGTCCCCGTCTATGAGACCTTGCCGGGCTGGTCGGAAACAACTTTTGGCACCACGCGTCTTGACGAGATGCCGGAGGCCGCGAGAAATTACGTATCGCGGTTGGCCGAATTGGTTGGTGCGCCGATTGATATTGTCAGTACGGGCCCAGATCGAGAGCAAACAATCGTGATTTCTTCGCCTTTTGGTGTAGACTAGTGTGCAGGGGCAACATTTGTGTTAGACCCCAATAACAACTTAGAAAAACAATGCATACACAGGCAGTCGTGGGGAAACCCGCCTTTTCGGAGCCGCAGAGGATGATTGGCTCCACGACCGTCCGGTATCGGGAGGTAACCATGTCAAAAGGGCACTCACTACAAGACCCTTTCTTAAATATCCTGCGCAAGGAACGTGTACCCGTTTCCATTTTCTTAGTGAACGGAATCAAGCTGCAGGGGCAAATCGAGTCGTTTGATCAATTCGTGGTGCTGTTGAAAAACACCGTTAGCCAAATGGTGTACAAGCATGCGATCTCCACCGTCGTGCCTGCGCGCAACGTGAAATTGCCAGCATCTGGTCTGGATGACGACGAAGAAGACGATCGTTACGATCTCGACAGCTAGTTCACTCCAGCTTGCAATGGTCTCAGGGGTCGAATAGACTCCTGCGCCCTGCTGTCTGGAAGTCAGACAGTCTCCTTGTCATTCGGATGGGCCGAGTGATGAAACCCGTAAGGAGCTACGATGAATCATTACGAGATCGTTTTGCTGTTCCATCCGGACCAGTCAGAACAAGTTCCAGCCATGCTCGAGCGGTACACGAATACCGTCACAGAAGCAGGCGGATCCATTCACCGCTTTGAAGATTGGGGTCGCCGTCAGTTGGCATACCCGATCAACGATCTGCACAAGGCACACTACGTGCTGTGGAACATCGAATGTTCCGTGGAGGTCTTAGATGAACTCACAACCACATTCCGCTTCAACGATGCCGTGCTTCGCAACATGGTGATCAAGCGTGACGAGCCGGTCACCGAGATTTCGCCGATCAAAGCAGCTGAGAGCCGCCAAGACCGCGATCGCTCAGAGCGCCGTCGCGACCGTGATGAAGACAGATCTGACAACGATGACGAAGTCGCAGCTGACGATGCTGAAGACGACGCCGACGTTGTTGACGAAACCACAGCAGAGTAAGGAGCAGAAACCATGTCACGTTTTTTCCGTCGTCGTAAGTTCTGCCGTTTCTCGGCCGAAAACGTCAAAGAGATCGATTTCAAAGATTTGGAAACACTGAAGCAATACATCACAGAGACCGGGAAGATTGTGCCGTCGCGCATCACCGGAACCAGTGCAAAGTATCAGCGCCAGCTGGCAACAGCGATTAAACGCGCGCGTTACTTGGCATTGCTTCCATACACGGATTCGCACGACATCTAAGTTAACGGGGGACCCCCATGGCACGTCTGGCGCATTATTTAATGGCGTCTGAGTGGCGAGCAGCGCTGATAGCATCAGCCTTGTTGTTTTTGCCGCTACTGTCGTGGGCTGGCGCCTCGGTTGTGGGATTGTATGCACTCCGTCGGGGCCCACAAAAAGCGCCGTTAGTGACAGGTGCGCCAATTGCTGTTGCTACAGTGATGACCGTTGGTTTTGGCGACTCGGCCATGCTAATGGTGTTGTTGTTGACCGTAGCGTTGGCTGCAGTTCTGCACAGGACACTGAGCTGGATTGCGGTATTGCAGGTGACTTTGGGCCTGTCGATCGCCCTGGTGTTTGTTGTTGGCGCAGTGTACGAAGAGACACTGAAAGGATTGGTCGCAGCCATCAAACAGGTTGTGGTGGGTCCAGAGCAGCTGTCAGCACTGGGATTAGGTGGAGCCGCCGTCGATGCCTGGATGGGCTCGCTTGCGGTGGGTGCGCTGAGTTTTGTGCACATGGTGAGTGCGTTAATGGCATTAGTCATGGCGCGGGCATTGCAAGCGCAAGCGTACAATCCAGGTGGATTGAAAGCTGAATTTGAGGCCATTCGGCTGGCCCCCTTGTTCGCGGTGGGGTGCTTATTGTTGTTGGTCTCGGGATTTTTGGTTGGGCCGTGGATGGTGCGCTTTTCACCAGTCGCAGCTCTGCCATTGATGTTTGCCGGTATTGCGTTGGTGCACGGGCTGACAGGCATGCGGGAGTCCAAAGGAATCCTGATCATGTTTTATGCGGCCATGGTGTTTTTCACGCCCTACCTGCTGTTGTTACTGACGTTTTTGGCAGTAATTGACGCGTTTGTGGATTTTAGAACCCGGGCGCGGCAAGAGCCGCCGCAAGATGATGAGGATGAGTAAATGGAAGTAATTCTACTGGAGAAAGTGGGCAAGTTAGGCGCACTCGGTGACCGGGTCACTGTGAAGGGCGGTTATGCTCGAAATTTTCTGCTGCCACAAGGCCGCGCTGTATTGGCTAACGACGCCAACGTTGCGGAATTCGAAGCGCGCCGTGCGGAGCTCGAGAAAGCTGCAGCGGATGCCCTGGCAGCATGTCAGGCCCGTGCTCAGGGTCTGGACGGTGTGACCGTGTCTATCTCTGCAAAAGCAGGTGATGAAGGCAAATTGTTTGGCTCGATCGGAACGCGTGATATTGCCGAAGCAGCGAATGCTCAGGGCTTGACTCTGGACAAGGCTGAAGTGCGGTTGCCTGAAGGGCCATTACGGACAGTGGGTGAGCACTCGGTTCAGGTGCAGTTGCATTCTGAGGTGTTTGCGACCATCACTGTGGCTGTTGCTGGGGAATAAGGGCATGGCAACCTACTCGACCAATGAGTTCAAGGCCGGCCTGAAAATCCTCATCGATGGGGATCCGAACGCGATTGTCGAAAACGAATTCGTGAAGCCCGGTAAGGGACAGGCATTTAGTCGTGTCAAGGTGAAGAACTTGAAAACTGGCCGAGTGGTTGAGAAGACCTACAAGTCAGGTGATACCGTTGAAGCGGCAGACGTCATGGATATGGACATGGAGTTTCTCTATGCCGACGGTGAGTTTTATCACTTCATGATGACCGATGGTTCATTCGAGCAACACGCAGCCGACAGCAAAGCAGTTGGTGACACGGTCAAGTGGCTGAAAGAACAGGAAGTGTACGTCATCACCCTGTTCAACGGCGCACCCTTGGCCGTCACGCCGCCGAATCATATCGAGTTGCAAGTGGTACAGACTGATCCTGGCGTCAAAGGTGATACGGCCCAAGGAGGCTCGAAGCCTGCAACCCTGTCAACCGGTGCTGTGGTCAACGTACCCCTGTTCATTGAGGAAGGTGAGATTTTGCGGGTCGACACACGCAGTGGTGATTACGTCTCACGCGCGAGTAAGAAATGAGTTGGCGGCCATCGGCCGCGCTTGAACGACTGGAAGCCCGTGCCGCCTTGGTGGACGGGCTTCGTCAGTTTTTCAAGGCACGCGGTTCATTGGAGGTGGAAGTCCCGGCGATTGCGCCCGCACCCGCCTCGGACCCGTGGATCGACAGTTTCCAAGTCACCGATCCAGCCGGCATGGCGCAGGGATTCCTGCTGAGTTCCCCGGAAACCTATCTGAAGCGACTCCTAGCCGCCTATCAGCGGCCTATTCACAGTCTCGGTAAGGCATACCGAGCCAATGAACAGGGGAACCAACACGCGGTCGAATTCACTATGCTTGAATGGTACCGCCCAATTGATCGCGATCCCTTCGCTGCAATGGTCTCAGAGATCCAGGCCTTGATTGAGTCGTTGACGCCTTTCGCGATGCCGACTGTCTGGCGTTACCGGGATTTGTTTGACGCAGCCTTTGGCATCAATCCTCACCAAGTAGATCAGTCCACACTCAGTCGACTCGCCGCGCCACTGTTGGGTGCTAAAACAGCATCATCGCTTGATGCCGACAGTCTCTTGAATCTGCTATTTGCCAGCAAAATCGAGCCACAGTTAGAGGCTCATTTGGTGATTGATTTTCCGGTCGCGCAAGCGGCATTAGCCAAGATCGCGTTGGATGCTGATGGCGATCGGGTGGCGAAGCGGGCGGAGTTGTACCTTCATGGAGTGGAAATTGCCAATGGCTATCATGAATTGACTGATCCTGTTGAGCAGGGCAAACGGTTCGCTGAAGATCAGGCAAATCGGAGTCGGTTGCACCGGCCGGCTGTGCCAACGGATGAGACATTACTGGCTGCGTTGACGGCTGGTCTGCCGGACAGTTACGGTGTGGCACTTGGGGTAGACCGTTTGGCAATGGTTTGCCTCGACTGCGACACGCTTGGCGATTGCATGACCTTTTGGGAGGCCCCTTGAAAGACCCGCATCATTTGATTTGGATTGATTTGGAAATGACGGGACTGTCCCCTGAACAGGACCGCATCATCGAAATTGCGACTGTCGTTACTAACGCCCAGCTTGAGGTGCTAGCCGAGGGGCCGGTACTGGCGATCCATCAAACCAATGAGCGTCTGGATGCAATGGATGCATGGAACACCAATCAGCACGGCGGCTCTGGTCTCACCGAACGCGTGCGACAGTCGGTCATCACTGAGGCGATGGCGGAACAGCAAACGTTGGACTTCTTGTCGCGTTATCTGGATCCTCGTACTTCACCAATGTGCGGTAATTCGATTTGTCAGGACCGGCGTTTTTTGGCCCGTTACATGCCCCAGCTTGAAGCATTCTTCCATTACCGGAACTTGGATGTATCGACATTAAAGGAGCTGGCCAAACGTTGGAAACCAGAGGTTCTGGCCGGTCTCACCAAGGCTGGAACTCATTTGGCGCTTGCCGACATTCATGATTCGATTAATGAGCTTAAGTACTACCGGAAGGCGTTGTTTCAGCTCGAGAGCTGAGTTGCGAAAGAGCCCAAATGATGTGCGCGTCTAGGGTTTCACCATACTGTCCGAATCGCTGATTGAGCGCCGCGATGACCTCTGCTGAAGGAGATCCATTGCCCAGTCCAATGGCAATGTTTTCTAGGAATTTGATGTAGCCTGCGCGTCGAATTGGGCTGCCTTCTGTGACCTCAAGAAATCGAGCCTCGTCCCAGTTGAACAGTTCCAGGAGTGTGATGTGGTCGAGTCCATGTCGCGGTCGGAAGGCGGGATCACCCAGTTTTGCGTAGCGATTCCAAGGGCAGACCAACTGGCAATCATCACAACCAAAGACACGGTTTCCCATGGGTGCACGGAGTGATTCAGGAATGACGCCCTTGTGCTCGATGGTGAGATAGCTGATGCACTTTCCCGCATCCAACTGGTACGGGGCCACGAAAGCCTTGGTTGGGCACACATCAATGCAGGCCGTGCAGGACCCACAGCGCGGCTGTTCTGTGACTTCGGTCACTGGCAGTGGGCAATCGGTCAGGATTTCTCCTAAGAAAAACCAACTTCCGCCCTCCCGCGACAGCAGCAGAGTGTGTTTACCAATCCAACCAAGGCCTGCTTTCTCAGCCAGATGTTTCTCGAGGATCGGCGCTGAATCGGAAAAGACGCGATAGCCATGGGGTGTGACGGCATCATGAAGCCAGGTGCTCAATCGGTTCAATCGCTTACGGAACAACTTATGGTAGTCACGCCCTAACGCATAACGCGAGATGTAAGCGAGATCTGGACTGTCAAGCACGTCCCAATCATTCATCGCCTCAGGTTTGTAGTCGAGCGCGACCGAAATTACCCGTTGGGTGTTGGGTTGCAGTTGGCGGGGATCTTCGCGCAGTGCTTGGTGCGCCTCAATCCACTGCATTGAGGCATGATGACCGTCCGCTAACCACTGGCGCAAAAAGGGTGTGTGGGCACTGACATCGGGATCGGTGATGCCGAGTTTGGAAAATCCCAAGTGTTTGGCCTCACTGGTGAGGCGGTTAAGAACTTCGGATGATTGGTGCCAAGATGCGTCCATGATCGGTACACTACCAGAGTGGCGCAGAAGCGGAATCCTCGATGCACATTGAATTACCCGATGAGGCGATGACCCGAAAGCTCGGTAAGTCGCTGGCAAAAACCTGTCCAGAGGCACCGTTTCTGGTGACATTGACGGGCCACCTTGGCGCCGGAAAAAGCCATTTAGCCCGAGCGTTTTTGAAGAAACTGGGAGTGGTGGATGCGATTCCTTCGCCGACCTATACCCTGTGTGAGACCTACACTATTTCTGATCAAATGACGGTGTCGCATTTGGATTTATATCGCTTGGAAGATCCTGAAGAACTTGAGTTCTTCGGATTTCGGGAGCTTTTAGATCAGCAAGGCCTGCTGATCGAGTGGCCAGAGCGGGCTGGCCCCTTGCTGCCGACCGCCGATTTGGATGTGCATTTGATATGGCATGACCCAGGCCGGATGTGTGTACTGCGAGCGCAAACGCCGAAGGGCGAAGCATGGCTAGGTCAATTGAAGGTACCAAAAAGCGCATGAAGCGACTGATCGTGGCGTTCACCTGGCTCTGTGTGGCGACAGCCAGTTGGGCGGTCGATCTGCGTGCACTCCGCTCCTCTGTGACGCAAGACAGTTCGAGGGTTGTCCTTGAATTGAGTGGTGCAACCGCCTTTAACGCGTTTAACTTGAATAATCCCAAGCGTCTGGTGGTCGACCTCAATGGGCTGCGTCATGCAAGTGTGCAATCGTTATCGGTTTTAGATGATTCGCGTATTGCCCGCATTCGCAGTTCGGCGCGACAAGGCGGTAGCCGCCTTGTTTTTGATCTAAGCGGTGATTTCCGAACCAATGTATTTACGTTACCCGCTGAAGGGGCCTATCCATTCCGCGTCGTGGTGGATGTGGTTGGCTATATTGCCGGTGAAGCACCTCCGGAGCGACAGGCAGCGCGCGTGACCGCCGAGCCACCGGTGCAGAAGCGTGACATTGTGGTGGCAGTGGATCCAGGTCATGGAGGTCGCGATCCCGGAGCCTCGGCCTATGGTGTGGTCGAGAAAGACATTGTCTTGCAGATTTCCAAACGGATTGTCCGGCGTTTCCAGAATGAGGCGGGTTATCGGGCTGTGCTGACTCGTGATGGCGATCAATTCGTTAAACTGACAGACCGTCCGAAAAAAGCGCGAGAAGCGGGGGCTGACTTTTTTGTCTCTATTCATGCCGACAGTTTTCCGAAGAATCGCTCAGTGCGGGGCTTTGGCGTATTTGCATTGTCGCTTCGAGGTGCAAACAGTGAGTTGTCGCGCTGGCTGCAGAATACAGAGAACGCAGACGATTTAGCCGGTGGCGTTGATCTCGGCAACGTCGATGACGCGACTCGAGAAGTGTTATTGAATATGTCGATGGAATCCGCGATTCGAATCTCCAAGCAGGCTGGTGAGGGATTGTTGTCTGATTTGAGTCGGGTTGGCCGTGTGCACAAAAAACAGTTGGGTTTAGCCAACTTTGTGGTGTTGCGGAGCCCAGACATCCCGTCGCTGTTGATTGAAACAGGCTTCATTTCAAATCGATCCGATGCCCAGCGTCTCTCTAATGCCAAGGAGCAAGAGAAAATTGCTGCCGCGATCGTGCAGGGGATCACGCGGTATTTTGAGCGCAATCCACCTGCCAATACCTTCGTCGCTTGGCGGAAACAAAATGCGGGCAGCCGCATTGTTGTTGAAGTGAAGCGGGGTGACAGTCTGTCTGAGATTGCGTCACGGTATGGTCTGTCCGTCAAAGCCTTGCGCGAGCTTAATGGCTTGAAAAGCGACGCGATTCAAGTCGGACAAAAACTAGAGGTCCCGGTGGTGTCGCGGTAGCATGTGGTGATGGAACCCATGCAATTCGACATCCGCAATTTGCCCTTTGCCGGCACAGTGACTCGCTGGCACTCCGTGAACTGCCACCGCTACCCGTCAGTCGCTGAGCATTCTTGTCTGGTTGCTCTTTATGCGCGAGAAATTGCTGCCCGCGTGCTACCGAATCTCTCCGCAGAAGATCAAGTGCTGCTGTATGAGTTGGCACTGATGCACGATCTTTCCGAAGTGGTCACCGGCGATATGCCCTCACCCATCAAACGTGAGTTGAAGAAAGTCTTTCCACCAGGTGAGTCGCCGATTGATAAACTCGAGGCTGGTATCTGCCCTGATGCGGCAGAGCGCGAACACTTTGCACTGCGCAGCCGACCTCACATCTACTATTGCATGAAGCTCTCTGACATTCTGGACGCTATGGTCGTGATCAAACAAGAGGGCAAGGGTCCAGTGGCGACCGTGATCGAGCAGGAGCGTACGACTGCTTTTGAGGCGCTTCTCGCCCGGGCTGAGGCTGATTGCCCTGAAGGTAACTGGCAACGCGCTCATGAAGTGCGCAATGCAGTGATGAGTTTGACTCACGTGCAGATTGATGAAATCTGACAATCACCCGATTCAGGTGTTGTCGCCGCGTCTGGCGAACCAGATTGCTGCCGGCGAGGTGGTGGAGCGCCCAGCCAGCGTTCTCAAAGAGCTGGTTGAAAACGCATTAGACGCCGGCGCGACTCAGATCGATGTGGAGTGCGATGCCGGTGGCGTGGGTCGCGTGCGAGTGCGTGACGATGGCCGCGGGATTCGGGCTGATGAACTGTCCTTGGCGCTGTCGCGTCATGCCACCAGTAAGATCCAGGATTTAGACGATTTGGAGGCGGTACAAACCCTTGGGTTTCGGGGCGAAGCCTTGGCATCGATTGCATCTGTCTCGCGACTGGATCTGACCTCGGCAGTCGCGGGTCAGCCCGGTGCACGGGTCTCGGTAGAAGGGCGTGATATGGCACCAGCAATTGCTGCTGCATCACACCCAACGGGGACGACCGTTGATGTGCGTGATTTGTTCTTTAATACCCCTGCCCGACGGAAGTTTTTAAAGACAGAGCGCACTGAGTTTAGTCATCTCGACACAGTTTTGATTCGCCAAGCACTGGCTCGGTTTGACGTTGGTTTTCGCCTAACACACCAAGGCAAGGTGGCGCGCCAACTACCCAGAGCTGAATCGCCCCAATCGCAGGAAGAGAGGGTGCGCATGCTACTTGGACGTGAATTCATGCAGGCTGCCTTGCCCGTCGATTCTGAAGCGATTGGATTGTCACTCTCGGGTTGGGTATGCCAGGCGACTCATAACCGCGCTCAGGCAGATTGTCAGTATGTGTTTGTGAATGGCCGCATTGTGCGCGATAAATTGATTTCTGCGGCATTACGGCAGGCCTATCGCGATGTGCTATTTCATGGGCGACACCCTTGTTATGTGTTGTATTTGTCGCTCGACCCAGCCCAGGTGGATGTCAATGTGCATCCCACCAAGCATGAAGTACGGTTCCGCGATTCGCGGTTAATTTTTGACTTTTTGCTTCGCAGCGTGGGTCGGGTGTTGGCCGATGCGCGCCCACAAACTCGTGCTGAACTGGTTGCTCCCCAATGGTTTGAGAAACCGATTGAACCGGTGGCGTCACAGCATCCACTGGCTTTTGCAAGCGTGCGAGGTGCGGGCTCAAGCTCGGTCGAGCAGTTGGCAGCCTTGATGGCACCTGGTACGCCAATACCTCAAGAACGAGATCTCGCAGATCCTGCAGCTGAGACCGCAGAAATTCCGCCGCTTGGTTATGCGATTGCACAGCTGCATGGAATCTACGTCTTGGCCCAGAACACACATGGATTGGTGGTTGTCGACATGCATGCGGCACATGAGCGAATCACCTACGAAGCATTGAAACATGCGATGGATGAGCGTCGCTTGGTAAGTCAACCGCTGTTGATTCCACTTACAGTGCATGTCAGTGACCGAGAGGCGGCGCTGACTGAGGAAGCCGCATCAGTATTTGCTGAGTTTGGCCTGCATGTGCATCGTATTGGACCTGAAAGTATTCGGATTGATGAAGTCCCGGCGTTACTTAAGCACGCGAATCACGTGGATTTAGTTAAAGACGTATTGAGTGACTTTGCCGAGATTGGCGTGTCGGATCGGATCATGAGTGCGCGGGATCAACTGTTATCGACTATGGCGTGCCATGGGTCAGTGCGGGCCAATAGGCAACTGACGATTGCGGAGATGAACGCACTATTGCGAGACATTGAGCAAACTGAGCGAAGTGGGCAATGCAATCACGGACGACCAACGTGGACGTCCATGAGCTTGCCTGAATTAGATCGGTTGTTCCTGCGCGGCCGCTAAGAAATCAATTGCCGCCGGTTGCCAGAATCCGAATCACGCCTTTCGGCTTTGAGTTGACGTTTTGCACGATCGATGTCGGTTGGCTGAACAGCGTTGTTTCAGAGCCAAAGGTATCTACCACCACAGAACGCACACGAATCAACTTGCCGACGTGTGTTTGAGCCAGATTCATGCTTGACCCGTAAACGTCGGGAATTGCAGACCAAGAACGTCCATTATCGGACATTTCCCACGTGGCGCGCACGTTGGCGATGCCATCATCGTCGCTTAGATTAGATGTGTCGATCTCAAGCCGATCACCCTTACGTGGTTGGCCAATAACCAAGACTTCGCCTTCGACTGGGTCGTCGACGTTCTTCACCATGTTGGTGGCTGGAGTGACCAGGATTTCTTGTGTGTTGAAGCCGTCCGTGTATGAAACAAGCGCGCGATAGGCATAACCGACCTCCGCTTGATTCAGACGTAACAACGCAGGGTTTGCCGAATTGGTGTCGTAGGCCACCCAACGAGCGCCATCAGTTGAGCGCTCCCACTGATACTGGAATTGTCCAACGCCGTCCTCATCAGTGATGCCAGACACATCGATCTTCAATGTATTGTCTTCAACAGTCGACCCGCTAATGATTGGGAGACCTTGTGGCAAATCATTGCTGTTTTGCACCGGACCGGTTGCTGCGGTCTCGATCACTTCCAATGTTCCTTGGCCGTCCACATACTGAATGACCACACGTAATGACCGCCCGACGTGTTGTTGACGTGGCGTAAACGATTGCGAAGTGGCACTGTCGATCGTCTGCCAACCGCCAGACGGGAGTTGGACCTGCCATTGCATGGTGAGGTCACCAAGGCCGTCTTGGTCGTACAGGTTCGATACGTCGATCACCAATGGTTGATCTTCAAGGGGGCCATCGACTTGTGATCCGCCGGAGGTCTCGGTTTGTACCGTTTCCTGATCTGGTGCAGTTGATGTTCGGGTTTGTGTATTGGTTGAGGCTCCTGCCGAGCTCCCGGAGCTTGCTGATGTCGATGTGGAGCTCGCAGATGAGGTACTGTTTCCAGACCCGGTTGCGTCCGGTTCGACAGCACGTGCTGCTTCGACCTGCTCAGCTGCGATCGAGGCTGCTGCAGCCGCTCGCTCCGCTTGCTCTTTTGCACGCTGATTGTAGTTGACGTCTGCCAACGCAATCGGCGCTGAGAGCATCAACGCAATCATTGAAACTTGGGCCTTCAGGCACTTCGAATACA
>Ga0209654_1000689_pt1 | contig 31387 bp, 24 predicted proteins | sample SaaInl1SG_22_DNA_FD_184646 | JGI IMG/M metagenome (GOLD analysis project Ga0209654, IMG submission 184646) | Marine microbial communities from expanding oxygen minimum zones in the Saanich Inlet - ESP_161SG_22_DNA (SPAdes) (version 2) | ecosystem: Environmental > Aquatic > Marine > Intertidal... | reverse complement strand
ATAATAAAAAACGGAGACATTCCTTTTTAGGAAATAAAACAATAAAAGAATTTGAATTAGATATGTATAACACTAAATTAGCAGCATAGTCACTCAACTAATTGTCCAGTTTTTTGTTGCAAGTCCAAGTTATCATAAACATCTGTAAATGAATCAGACAGAGAGGTTGTTCTCACTCCAATTCTTATTGCATCTTGATCATTTAATCCGTTAACATCATTGTTGACTGGAATTCTATCCGCAAAATAGTTATGGTGTATTTTAGAATAATCGGGGGTTGCGTTATTATGATTATCATTGATAATGCTTCCTACCCCATTTTTGCCAAGAAATGAGCAATAACTTACCTCATTATATGCGCCATAAATAATCACCCATTTAAAAATATCCTCTTCTTGACCAACGGTACCGCTATATGAATCAATCTTTACATTTCTAACGGTACAGTTTACACAATCATTATTGCTTGTATCTCTAAATTCGATAACAGGTTCTATTCTTCCATCGTTTGAAATGAGACCTGAGGCATTCTGAAAAATAATACCTTCAAAAATAATATAAGAACCTCCAATACTGATGTTTGAACGCCCTTCAAAAAACACATTTCCCAAATTTTGAGCTTTAATTATACAAGGCTGAAGTTCTGTAGCATTTACATTAATTGATATTTGCACATCCAACCAAGTACCATCGGCCAATTCAATTATAGTACCCGCTGCTGCATTTGAAATTGCGTTTTGAAGTTAAGCATTATTACTCACAACTTGCCCATTTACAGCAATCATTAAAAATAAGGTGATAATTGATATATAATGTTTCATTGATATCTAATTTAGATTTGGAAAACCAATTTGGTTAACCAATTTAAAGATAACAAGTTTGTCTTTATAAAATGAAACTATTTACATAAAAAAAACCACGCTTTCACGTGGCCTTTAAATAATTAGCTTATTTAGTTTAGTTGATAGTTTTTAGTTTAAGACGTTTTTTCTTCTTTTTCTAAAGCTTCCAGTTTAGCTTCAACCTGAGTTTTTGTACCTGTAATCGTTTCATAAGTAGTTGATTCTTCACCATTTTCAACAGTAACCGTGGTAACTACTGCTTTTACAACACCATCCTCTTCTGTTTCAGTTAATTCTACTTTAACTTCCTTTTGAATTTGAACTTGTTCTACAGTAGTATCATCAGAAACATAAGCCGTAACAGCATCAGCAGATAAAGCAATACTTGGTGCAATTACCAAAGCAACAACCGACATTAATTTTAATAAAATATTTAAAGAAGGTCCTGAAGTATCTTTAAAAGGATCTCCAACAGTATCGCCTACAACAGCTGCTTTATGAGCATCTGTTCCTTTTCTTCCTTGCTCTTCAATCATTTTCTTAGCATTATCCCATGCACCACCAGCATTAGATTGGAAGATGGCCATAAGCACCCCACAAGTAGTTACACCTGCTAATAAACCACCCAACATTTCTGCTCCTCCAATAAAACCAACAGCAACAGGTACTGCAATGGCCAATAAACCTGGTAATACCATTTCTTTAATCGATGCTTTAGTAGAAATAGCCACACACTTATCGTATTCTGCCACACCATCGGCATCATCAAATATTTTACGTTGTGCGTCAGTAGCCTTAGACATATCAGAATCTACGGCTCTCATTACCTCTAAAGCGGCTTTTAGCTTTGGTATATCTCTAAATTGGCGTCTTACCTCTTCAATCATAGCCATAGCTGCACGTCCTACAGCATTCATTGATAAAGCGGAAAATACGAAAGGCAGCATTCCTCCAACTAAAAGTCCCGCCATAATATTTGGTTGCGATACGTCAATTGCGGTTACATTAGCTGTCTTCATAAATGCGGCAAACAATGCCAATGCCGTTAATGCAGCAGAAGCAATAGCAAATCCTTTACCTATTGCAGCAGTAGTATTACCAACCGCATCTAATTTATCGGTACGTTCGCGAACTTCACTTGGCAATTCTGCCATTTCAGCAATACCACCAGCGTTATCAGAAATTGGTCCATATGCATCCACAGCTAACTGAATTCCAGTGTTCGCCAACATACCTACGGCAGCAATGGCAATACCATATAGTCCAGCAAAATGATGAGACACTAAAATAGCAGCGGCAATTAAAAGAATAGGAATCATGGTAGATATCATGCCTACACCTAAACCTGCAATAATATTTGTAGCTGCTCCAGTTTCAGACTGTCGCACTATAGAATTCACAGGTTTTGTACCTGTACCCGTATAATATTCGGTGACTTTCCCAACGGCCAAACCTGCAATTAAACCTGCAATTACGGCTATAAAAACACCTAACGAACCATGTTCTAGCCCTTCAGTACCTTCTGGTATTAGAGCTCCGATAATAAAATAGGATGCTACCAACATCAACGCTGCAGAGCCAAACTCACCAATATTTAGAGCTGTTTGAGGATTACCCCCATCTTTTACTTTCACAAAAAATGTTCCTATAATAGACATAATAATTCCAACAGCCGCTAGTACCAATGGTAAATAAACTGCTCCTAATCCGTTGAACTCAGGCGTAATAATAAATGCTCCTAGTACCATTGTACCAATTATAGAACCTACATATGATTCAAATAAATCAGCACCCATTCCAGCTACATCTCCTACGTTATCACCAACGTTATCTGCAATTGTCGCTGGGTTTAACGGATGATCTTCTGGAATACCCGCTTCAACCTTACCAACTAAATCTGCTCCAACATCAGCGGCTTTAGTGTAAATACCTCCACCAACACGTGCAAACAAGGCTATTGATGATGCTCCAAGAGAGAAACCAGAAAGCACGTTTAACACTTCATTTAGGCCCCATCCCATTTCACTGTAAATAGCAAATAAACTACTCAATCCTAAAACACCAAGACCAACAACCCCAAGGCCCATTACAGCACCACCGGCGAAAGCAACTTCTAAAGCTTTTCCTAGCGAAGTTCTTGCAGCACTAGTAGTTCTAACATTTGCTTTGGTAGCTACTTTCATTCCTATAAATCCAGCAAGTGCTGAACAAATAGCTCCAATAATAAATGATACGGCTACCATTCCATTAGAACCTTCTTCATTACTTCCTTTGAAGAATAACAAGATAGCTACAGCTACCACAAAAACAGCTAAAATTTTGTATTCTGCTTTAAGGAAAGACATTGCGCCATCCGCAATGTTTTTCGCAATCCTTTTCATTTTGTCAGTTCCCTCATCTTGCTTGCTTACCCATGCACTTTTAATAAATACAAATAGCAATGCTAAAACACCAAAAGCTGGCAATCCTTTAATTATTAATTCCATATTTCTGTATTAGTTAGTTATGTTAATATTTTTTAACGGGGCTAAAAATAGGAAAATATACCTGATAAAAAAAGCCACCTTTGATTAAAGATGGCTCAGTTTTTTGATATATAAATTACGAATCTTTCAATTAGATTGTGAAAGTACGTTTTTTCTTATGTTCGCTTTCCTCATATCGTTTTACACATTCACTGTAAATTTTGCGAGCTTCCTCTGCATTACCCCATCCACCAACATCTACTTTTTTCTTTTCTAAATCTTTATAAACTTGAAAGAAATGCTCGATTTCTTTTAATCTGTGAGGATTCAAATCTGTAATATCACTCCTTTTATTCCATACCGGATCAGAAACTGGAACACATATTATTTTCTCATCCGGCCCTTTCTCGTCTGTCATATGAAAAACCCCAATTGGTCTCACTTCCATAACAACCATTGGATAGGATGGTTCTGTAGATAACACCAAAACATCCAACGGATCTTGGTCCAAGGCCAAAGTCTCTGGAACAAATCCGTAATCTCCCGGATACATCATTGAAGAGAACAAAGTTCTATCAAATCGAATTTTGTGCAACGTAAAGTCATATTCGTATTTGTTTCTACTTCCTTTTGGAATTTCGATTAAAACGTCAAACGTCAACTTTTTCTTATCTGTCATAGTATTCATATTTGGCCTGCAAAAGTACAGAACCCTTTAGGTTAAAGCAACAAATAAAAGCACTATTTACAAAAGCTTAATTTCAACCTACTCAAAATATAATTTTAGAATACTTCAGGTATTAATTATTAACTTGTCCTCTTTATTTTTAAAATCAATAAAGTACTAATCATATGAAATACCTTTATACTGCTTTTTTAGCGTTGTTCATATTTCAAATTCAAGCTCAAAACCAACCATGGAAAGGCAAATTTGAACCTATTGACAACTTACTTTCTCCAGTAAACACGTATCGCACTGCTAGTGGTGCTCCTGGGAAAGACTATTGGCAACAACGTGCCGATTACAATATTAAAGCTGTTATAAATGAAGCTGACAATACACTTTCTGGCGAGGAAACCGTCACCTATTACAATAATTCACCTGACGACTTAAGTTATTTATGGATTCAACTAGAGCAAAATGTGAATAAAAAAGAAAATGAGGATTTTGGAAGCATCAATAATAGTTTAAAAAATGGCATCAATACGCGACAAATGCAATTTTTAACTAGAGCTATTGATTTCCCCGCTGGATATACTATTAAATACATTAAAGATTCTAATGGAAAACCCATAAAATCTTTGGTTAATAACACCATGATGAAAGTTTTACTAGACCAACCTTTAAAATCAGGTACTAGCTTAACGTTTTCGATGGGATGGTCTTACCCAATTACTGACAGAAGCATGTATTTGTTATCTAGAGAAGGTTACGAATATTTCCCTGAAGACGATAACACCGTATATCTTATTGCACATTGGTTTCCAAGAATGGCAGTATATAACGATACCGAAGGCTGGCAAAATCAACAGTTTCAAAAACTAGGTGAATTTGCCTTAGAGTTTGGAGATTACGATGTTGAAATTACGGTACCTGCCGACCATATCGTGGCTTCAACCGGTGAACTTCAAAACACTGAAAACGTACTTTCTAAAAAGCAGCGTAAACGTTTAAATGAGGCCAGAACATCGTTTGATAAACCTATTATGGTAATTACGAAAGAAGAGGCGATTGAAAACGAAAAAGAAAAATCGAAAAAGAAAAAAACTTGGAAATTTACTGCTAAAAACGTTCGGGATTTTGCCTTTGCTTCATCGAGGAAATTTTTGTGGGATGCTCAGGCTGTAAAACTGCCATCAAATACCGTAATGGCAATGTCTTTCTATCCAAAAGAAGGCCTTCCAGTATGGCAGGAAGAGTCTACAAAAGCCATAATGCACGCTTTAGAAGTATATTCTGAGGCTACTTTTGATTATCCTTATCCTGTTTGCATATCTGTGAACACCTCAAATATTGGTATGGAATTCCCTATGATTAGTTTTAATGGCGGAAGACCGAAAAATGGTACAATAAGCAAGAATGCCAAAGCGGGCATGATTGGCACCATTATTCATGAAGTGGGACACAATTGGTTTCCAATGATTGTAAGTTCAGATGAGCGCAAATGGATGTGGATGGATGAAGGCTTAAACACCTTTTTGCACCAGCGTACCGTTGCAGAACGCTACCCAGAATTTAACAGTGTTACACCAAGAAGTATTGTCCCATTTATGAGTGGCGATAAAAATATATTACGCCCGATTATGACAACTTCTGATAACGAACTGTTTAGTCAGTTTGGTGCCAATTTTTACATGAAACCCACGGTTGGCCTGCAAATGTTACGTAACTCCATAATTGGTAAAGAGCTGTTTGATGCTGCATTCAAAGAATATGCAAACCGTTGGAAATATAAACACCCTAACCCTTCAGATTTATTTAGAACCTTGGAAGATGCTACAGCTACAGATTTAGATTGGTTTTTTAAAGGTTGGTTTTTTACTACCGATAATGTGGATATGGAACTTGCAAATGTAAAATGGTTTAAGGTTTATGAAGAAGACAGAAATATTGAAGACCAAACAGAAAGCACACAAGTATCAGCTGAAGGTAATAATACCACCGACGTTCCAAAAGATTTTTCGAGCGGCCCTGAAATGATACAAATGACCTCAACACCTGAGCGGAGTTATGGCGGATTTTTATCTAGAATGGATGATGATGCCATTAGAAAAGAACTATCGGGTAAAAACCTTTATGAAGTTACCATTAAAAATATTGGCGGTTTGGTAATGCCCGTAACTATTGAATGGGTGTTTATTGATGGCTCTACAGAAATTGATAAATTACCAGCACAGATTTGGCGCAGAAACGAATATGAGGTGAAAGAAGTTTTTATTAAAGACAAAGAAGTAAAAACGGTAAATCTAGACCCTAATTTTGAGTTTGCAGATACCGATATGAGTAATAACGCCTTTCCAAAATCGGAGACAATATCAGAGTTTGAAAGTTTTAAAAAAAACAAGGAAAAAAGCTAAACTCGCACAATGTTTAGATATTAAATTATCTTGACTTTTTAAATTTATAAAATTTCTTCAGTCCAATAACAATAAAAGCTAGGAAGTTAAATCCTTTCCAGCTAGTCAAAGTTGTGTCAAATCTGTTTAACAGGGATCTAAAGCTGTCCATCCAAGCGTTTGTTCGCTCAATGGCATAGCGTTCTTCATAAAGTTTTTCATCAAAATAACAATCCTCATCATTGTTGCCGTTACGTTTATTGGGGCAAATATTGGCTATGATCCCTTTGGCTTCGCATTTGTCCCTGAGTTTTTGGGAATCAACACCTGCATCGGTATTGATAAAAAGACCATCAATACTGATCTCAGCCTTTTCCAGTGTCCCAACAACCTCTTCAAATTGCACTTTTATATCAAACAAATCGTTATGGTTCCCAGAGACAGGCTCTGACATGGCGATAGGCAATCCCTGTCTATCTGTTAGGTAGATGGCATTTGTTGTCTTGCGTTTCTTCCTGCCCTGGTAGCCAACCGCTTGCCCTCCCCGAAGGGCCGTTGTATGGCTGCCGTCCAAATCACCACTGGATATATCCAATTTTGACTTGTTGGCTTTTAAGAGCTCTATCCAACAAGACTTCCATACATCCTACTCGCACCATTTACGATAATGGCCGAAAACGGTCTTGTAATTCAAGATAGGCGTTCTCCAAAAGGCTCTCAACAGGAAGAAACTCCCACTGAATCCCTGTTTTGAGCTTACAAAGAATTGCATTAACAATCTCATATAGAGGTGCTTTTGGCTTGAAACCTCGTTTTGTCTTTGGTAAATATGGAACTATTTCCATTTCTATCATATCTTTGCTTAGTACTTGGTACATGGGGTTTTAGAAATTTATGTTTTGCAACACAAATTTCTAAAACCCCTATTTTTCCTCAAAAAAAAGTCAAGATGACTTCAATTTAAATAGCCAGTTTATCAAACAAGTCTTTCAATCTTTTATCAGAAGGTCTTGGCGCATCGGATGATACAATGTTTCCATCTGGATCAATGAGTATAAAACGAGGAATACCGAGTATTTGATAGCCTGTTACAAAAGTCGATTTCCAGTCATTATCTGCAATCAACTGAATGCCAACAAGGTTGTTTTCAGAAACAAAATCCCTCCATTTATCGTAATTCTTTTTGGTATCGACAGAAAAGCTTACAAAAGCTATATTTTTATCATGGTATACTTTTTCTACTTCTTGAAGATATGGAATTTGAGCCTTACAAGGGCCACACCAAGTTGCCCATACATCTATGTAAACATATTTCCCTTTAAGGTCGTTCAATGAGGTTGTACCTCCTTTATGGTTTTCAAAATTAAAGGTTGGCGATGGTTGCCCTGGCGCTAATTGTTTTCTTTTATTATAAAAATCTGTGTAGGTTTTTTTATGGTCTTCGTTGGTAGAAAGCTCCATATAACGTTTGTAATTGGCATCTAAATTTTCGTCTGCTTTAAGAATCGAACCATAGCTCATCATCATAATACTATTACGTATATAATTGTTAGAAATACTAGGGATATAGTCATTTAGCAAGACGCCATTATAATCGCCAGTGGCCAACGCCTTTTTACTAACATCATTTCTATAGGCAGGGTTTAAAAGGTTTTGGTAGTCTATGGAATTTCTATAATCTACCTCATTATTAAAATCAATACCAGAGAAAAGATCTTCCAGATTTTTGAGATAGGTATCGGATACTTTAAATTCCTGATTATTTGTCATATATCTATGATACCGTTCATAATTATTTAGTTTGTAGGCCTTTTCAAAGGTTATATTTTTCTTTTCTGAAGTGATGAAATCATTGGGAAATGTATTTTTTGAAAGTAAGCTATTCAAGGAATCTTCATACTTATTAAGGGTATTTATATATTCATCTTCTTCTAGTTTGAAAATTTCATTTCTCTCACCCAATATTTTTTCCTTTAACAAAACTTTATTGTTCAAGTAGATATTTGAGGCTGCATTTGTTCCTTCAAAATTCATTGTTTCATCAAATTGTTTCGCATCAACCGAAAAATTTAAACCCCCACCTTGTTCCAAATAAATGGATGCATACTCCCTACCTATATTTAGGTAATAAAATCCGTTTTCATCGATACGAAGAGTATCATGCACCTTGGTTTTGTCTAATACTGGAATTTTTTTTATAAACTCTCCTCTTTTAACTGTAATGGTGTCCATATTATTGTTTTCGATTGTTCCTGAGAGTAATATGTAACTAATTTTTTCTTTTTGGCAACTTAAGGCAAAAAGTGCTACCAAGAATATTATAATCTTATTTTTCATGTGTTTGATTTTTATTGAGTTTTTTATTTTGATTTTTAGTGTAATAATTTATTGAACAGGACTCTTAATCTTTTTTCTGATGGTCTTGGTGCATTGGCATCTACAATGTTGCCATCAGGGTCTATCAAGATAAATCTAGGGATAAAACCAACGCCATAGGCTTTTGCAAAATCAGATTCATAACCTTGTCCATTGGCATATAATTGAACTCCTGTTAGGTTTTTGTCTTGTACAAGATTTTTTAATTTTTTGTATTCTCTTTCTTGATCCATGGAAATACTTACAAAAGCAATATTTTTATCATGAAAATCCGTTTCTATTTTTCTTAAAAAAGGAATTTCCGCTCTACATGGCGCACACCAAGTTGCCCAAAGGTCTATATACACATACCTACCTTTAAAGTCATCCAATGAGGTCGTTCCGCCTTCTTTTAAATTTTCAAAATCCACAAATTTTGGCGAAGGCTTACCTGGAACCACTGTTTCCGGAATAGGATGTGGTAGTTTTAAGTCTTTATACTTTTCAGAATAAGCCTCGGTTAAATGCTTGTATAGCCACATGTTATCTTCGGAGAAAACCCAATCTTCGTTAGGTCTAATTCTATACGTAAGATTATGCCTTATGATTTTACTGGGTATTTGTTTTATGGCTTTTAATAAAACTATATCTCGGTCCAACAATGTATCGTTTGCAACCTTGGCCACAGCTTCATCCATCATTAAGTCGTACTTAACACTACGGTAGCTTTGAGAAAAAATGAAGTCTTTTTCGTTATTAAGATCCAGCTTATTTAACTCCTTTTTAAATGTATTTGATAAACTGTCTGATATAACCGCGTTGTCTTTATAAAACCATCGGTGTGAAGGGGTGTGTGAGTGTACATAGCTCATAAGGCTCCTTAAATATTCATAATGAATGTTTTTGGATTCCATCGTTTTATATTCAAGAGGTATAGCTGAATGTCTATTTAAAATTTCATACTTGGATTGCGTTGTTTTATGAAGCTGTTCAATAAATTTTTTCTCCTCTAACAAATAATGTTTTTCCTTGTATATTGAATCAAAAAAGATCCTTTTTTTATGAAGATATTGGCTTATTTCTGATCCTTTGCCACTAAAATTTGCCGACTTAGGGAATTGACTGGCATCATAATTAATTTTAAGATGATCGCCTTGCTTTAAATACAAGATCATATTATTTTTTCCTTCGTTACAATAATAATGACCCGCTTTAATAGCAACATCCAGGGTGTCGATAAAAGTTCCATCTTCGCCAATAGGGGTTATAAAAACGGTATTGTCCTCACTATCTATATCAAAAGCTTTAAAAGCAAACTTATCACTAGTGGCATTTTTAATAGTACCAGAAACTATGGTAAACGTCTCTTCTGCTTTTTTGTCTTTGGTACAGGATATTAAAACAATACTTACAAAAAGAAGACTACAAATCAATCTCATAAATAGAATTATTAAAATAGTTCATTAAATAGGGTTCTTAATCGTTTTTCAGAAGGCCTTGGCGCATCAGCATCTACAATGTTTCCTTCAGGATCAATGAGTAAAAATCTTGGTATGTATGTAACCCCATAGGCTTTGGAAAACTCGGCATCATAAGCTTCGCCGTTTGCATATAAATGTGTTCCAGATAGTTTTTTTTCATTAACTAATGTTTTTAGCTTTTCATATTTATCAGGTTTATCCATCGATATACTTACAAAAGCTATATTTTTATCATGGTAGTCTTCCTCCAGTTTTCTAATGAACGGGATTTCTGCTCTACAAGGAGAACACCAGGTAGCCCAAAGATCAATGTAAACATACTTACCTTTAAAGTCATCTAAAGAAGCGGTGCCTCCGTCTATTAAATTTTCATAATCAAAGAATTTTGGTGAAGGCGTTCCCTTGACCAAAGATTCTGGGAGTGGCCTAGGTGGTTTTAAATCTTTATACCTTTCAGAAAAAGCGTCTACCATGGCTTCATACAACTCGTTGTTTTCATCTGTAAAAACCAAATCTTCATTGATGAAAATTGTATAGAAGAAATTATTTCTAATGATTCCTTTAGGTAATTTACCAATGAGTTTTAGTTGCTCATATTGAAAATTCAAGGTAGAGTCTTTAGCTATATTTTTTTTAGCTATATCATTGATTTCCTGAAAAATCAAATACCCATAACTACCGGAAAACAAGTAATCCTCCTCATTATTTTTATCTAAAGCATCAAATTCTTTCTGAAATATGTTTACCAGACTATCCGAAATAACAAAATCCCCTTCTTTATACCATTTATGTGAAGGTGTATGTATATCAATATAATTTCTAAATGTTGATAAATAATCATAATAGATGTTTTTTAACTCCATACGCTTGTAATCCTCAGAAATATTGGAGAATGTATTTAACAACGCTGTTTTTGATTCTCTAATATTACCTATTTCCTTCATAAAGTTTTCTTCATTAAAGGTGAATATCTTTTTTTCTCGTAATGCTTCCTCACGTTTTCTTTTTTTCAATAGGTACTGGCTAACATCAGAACCTTTACCACTAATTTCTACTGAATTAGGAAAATCTATTGCATTGTAGTTAATTACAATGTCATTTCCTTCCTTGAGATGCACTCCCAAATAGTTTTTTCCTTCTCTAAGAAAATATAGCCCTTCGTCTACACCAGTATCCAATGTGTCCCTAAAACTTCCGTCTTCATTCAAGTTAATTTTAACATTCAGTTTGTTTTTAATATCCAGGCCAAAAGAATAAAAAGTGATTTCGGTCTCTTCTGAATTTTCAATTTTACCTGAAATAATTGTCGAGAGTTTTTCATTTTTTTTGTTTGTATTACAAGAGACTAAAATGGTAGTCGCTAGAAGAATAAAAATTGATTTTTTCATTTTAATATTTATTTATTAAAGTTGTTTATTCCTCTTTTTATGCAATTATAGTATTCTTCTATATTTGGGGTGTATGCTACTGGGCTAATCAAGTTTTCTTCATTATAGTCCATTAAGAGGTATAAAGGCTGAGTGTTGGATCTATATTTTATAGGGTGCAATTTTTAATTGTTTCCCCTATTAAAGAAATGTTAAATATTGTTTATAAAATAATATGTTCATTTTCTAAAATTTGTTTGGACGAAATGAGGTCATTGTTAGTTGAAAAATTGGGTAATTCAGTTATGAATTACCCAATTTGAATACATTACATGTCTCAAAGACGGTAATGCTAAAAAACTAACTCAAATATTTAAGATTTTGTGAAAATGCCATCAATCATTTGATATAAATCAACTTTCAGATCGGTATTTTTAGAACTGTAAATTATTTTTCCTTCTGGATCTAGCAGTATTTTTGTTGGAAATGAATTGACATTAAAGGGAATCAATAGATTGTTATCTTTTGTGGTTTGTATATGGGTCCAAATGTAATTGTTTTCTTCTACGGCTTTTTGCCACCTACTAGCTGTGTCGCCAGAATTCACTCCTACAACAACAAAATTTCTATCTTTATATTTATTGTAGTATTCCTTTATTTTCGGCATTTCAGCCATACAAGGCCCACACCAGGTTCCCCAATAGTCAAACAACACATAATTACCCTTTAAGGCAGATAGCTTAAACTCCTTACCATCTAAAGTGTTGCTTGTAATAAGATCTGGTGCTTGCATACCAACTCTAGTTTTATCTACGGATTCCAGACGTTTTTTTACCTCATCGTAAAAAGGTGTTCCTGATAATGCGGTGCTATCAAAATTCTTGAAAAAACCCATTGCTTCTTCATGTGAAAAATATTTACGATAGTAGGCATCTGAAAATACGTAGGATGCTGCAATAGATTTAGGGTGTGTTTTTATAAATTCTTTTTTTAAATCGGCAGCTTTTAGCCTAAGTGCTTTAACGGAGTCACCTACTTTCATTGCCTCAGCATCTTTACCGGTCCAATCTTCAATGCTTAAACTAACCGATAGCCCATGAGCTTCGTCGTATAATGGGAAAGTTTGTAAATTTATTGCTGCTAAATCGTTGTTCACTCCTTTCTCATCAGAAAGTTGAGCATCTACACGATAACCATTAACTTTTCCTGTACAGGTAATAGTAGCGCCAGGGTAGCCAATAAACCATAACCTGTTTACATCTGCTTTTGTGCTAGCTGTGTACTCTTTACCATCATAAACCCGTGTCCATGTTCTTGGGTTAGTAACATTCAAAAAATATGTTTTATAATCGGTTACAGAATCGGTAAAGGTAAACTTTCCGTTTTCTACCCATAAGGTATCTTGCCGTATGCCATCAGGATATTTCTCATTTTTTTCCCAATAGATCAAAAACTCTTCATCCAATCCATCTAAATCCGCATTTAAGGTAAAGGTGTTTGGAATATCAGTGGTTTTCTCTTTTGGTTTGCAATTGATAAAAAGTATACTAACCAATAATAAAATTGAGAATTGTTTCATGTTTTAAAAGTTGTATTAAATAGATTATTACACTAGGTTTGATTGTAAAAAACCTATTTGCCAGTATTTCACTAAATTCAACAATTGGATGTTACTAAGCCTTATCAGTTAAAAAAAAGGGAGAGCATGCACTCTCCCTTTTTTTATATTGATTAATCTATAACTTAACAATTGTTAGACCAACTGGCCACGTCAATCCATCAGACCTTCTAAGTTCAATGGTACCAAATTCTGAGTAGCGAGTTGTAAAATTATTGGTCCATTTAAGGGTTAAAACCTCTTCGGTAACACTAACAGCTTCCCAAATGCTATTATAGTATGACTCTGCCGAAACAATTGTAAGAACATTATTTGTTACATCATAGGTTAATGTACCACCTCTTGGCCCACCATAAGCGCCACCAAAAGACATATCAACAACATCATATTGACCTTCTTCTGCACCTGGTTTAAATATGGCAGTTCCAGTAGAACCAACATTTATACCACCATGAGAATACCAAATAGTACCTTGACCAACTTCTGTCCACTTATACTCAAATTCGCCAATCCATGTATCTACAATTACTTCTTTGGCATTGAATCCATACGAGCAATCAAATCCATCACAATCCATTCGAGAATCATAAACTAATCCATCTTTACCCGTAATAGTCCATCTTAACTCAAATAAATCTCCAGGCTCAATATCTGTTTTACCACTAGAGTACTGATTTTTAAAAATATCAAACACTTCATCTTTGGTAAAACTTAACTCAAAAAGATCGGAAGGATTGCTAATGGTTTTTAAAAGTATTCCATCTCCACCTAGGTATTTGAAGTTATCCCCAATACGTTCTTCAGCATTAATATAAAAATCAATTTTACTTATGTTTTCAACGGATGCTAAATCAGAGAAGAATTCAACATTAAATTTAGCCTCATTTTGTCCCCAAAACTCATCGCCATTACTTCTATTGATAAAATAAACGAAACCTGGTTTCTCTTGCTCAGTAGTAAAGCTCAATTTTGCAGAGTGTGTCCACTCAGCGTTAGGATTTAATGAATCTAATACTTCATCATCCTTTTCACAAGAATTTAAAAATGGTAGTGTTAAAATAACCGCCATCCATATAGCTCTTTTTTTCATAATTAATGTTTTTTTTTATTAATTTAAATTAGGGTTTATCTCTCTTACAGCAGCAGGGATAGCCACCACATAGCCATCATCACCTGGTTGTAATGTAAAGGTCTCCCCAGTTAATGGGTTAGTTCTTGTATAAGTTGGTACAGCATCACCATAAACATGATAACGTTTTTGGTCGAAAAGATTTAAGGTAGTGCCAACCAATTCTTTACGTCGCTCATTTTTGACTAATTGCAAAGTGGTAGCGTTATCTGTGTGTGTTAGTGGCGTAAAGTTTATCAGTCGTTTTTCCAACAAGGTATTTAAGGCTTGTATGGCTCCAGGGCCATCTCCTGTACGAGCCTTTGCTTCGGCATTGGTTAATAACAATCTAGGTGTTGATAAGCCATTTACTCGCTCTGCATTAAAGTAGGCAAACATATTGTAAGGAGATACATCTAGTCCTGCATCTTGAGTTGTAAACAATTGCCATCTTTTGTCGTTTTGTTGATTATACAGTGCTTCCAGTTCAGGACTAATTAATTGTGGCCCAGGAAAAGTAATTGAAAAATAAAAGTTATTATAACGCGACCATATGACTTCTTTATTAGTCGTACAAAACTCCCAATCATCTATAGTATAACCACTCCATAGATTTGTAGGGTCTTTAAACTCTATATCTTTAAAATCGTACAAAAAGTCGTACAAAGATAATGCGATATCCGAATTTATCTTAGCTTGTTCAAAATCGCCCATATACAGGTTTACTTCTGCTAGCAAAGCATATAAAGAAGCTTTACCTGGCCTGAAATTTGCAAACCTTTGTATATTTGGAAACGTTTCGGTTGTTAAGTTAATAGCTGTAGTGAGATCTCTCAAAATTTGCTCATACACTTCACCAACGGTAGAGCGGCCTATTAGCACTTCCAAATCTACAACCAAAGGCATACCTATCCCCGGGATGTCTGGATTTGCAGGATCGTAATGATGTGCATATTCATTTACAGTTAAAAACAACTCCATAGCGCGTTGCGCCAAAGCTTGAGCTTTTATATTGTTTCTTTCACTTTCTTGAAAATTGCCTGGTTCTGCGCTATCAACATCCTGCAAAATCGTATTCATGTAAGTTATGTACTGATACCCTACATTATAATCGTTGTCATTACCTGTAACGTCATACAATTCATATTGCCAAGTATAGGCATTGACGTTTACCAAATTAGACGAAAAGGGTGTAAAGGTCACATCTGAATGGTAAACATCTGGATCCATATAGGTTAAATTTACTCCTCTACTTCTTAAGATGGCATAATCATTTAACAATCCATCAAAATCCTCTAAAGTAGTAGGGATAACCTGACCTGTTGGAATAACATCCAAGAACTCATCAGGATCCATACAAGAAACTACTGAGATAAACGATACAATTAATACTAATATATTTTTTATTTTCATGATTTTAATTTTTAAAATGTTGCTCTAACTCCAAAAATATATCGTGGTAAATTCAAATAAGCCTCATCACCTGGTGCTGTTGGGTCTATATCAAAATCGTTAGCTACCCATAGGTAAGGATTTGCCACTTGCATTGTAAACTTTAAACTTTTGAAAAAAGTTCTATCCATAACCTGAGAGGGAAGAGTATACCCTAATATGATGTCCTGAACCCTAATATAATCACCTTTGAATGTGTGTGCTGTAGAGGCATTATATATGGCGTGCATAAAGCTAGTGCTTTTCCCTTCGGCAGCACTAAAAATTTTAGGCACATCTGTTACAAGTTCATCGCCAGGTTGCATCCAACGGTTTGCCCAATGTTGATGTGTACGTATATTTCCAAAAGTATTGTCATTATTATTACCACTACCTAATCCGGCCCATGCGCGATTTACTGATCTTCTATTAACATAACCCCCTTGATAATTAAGGTTTACTGTTAAATCTATACCCTTATAACTTAAGGTTGAAGATAGTCCACCGTAGTATGTTGGCGTTTGTCCTCCTTCATATTTCAAATCCTCAACCTCTAAAGTTTGATAATCTGACCATAGAACTTCATTATTATTTCTATCAAATAACAAGACCTCTCCATTGTCATTTAAGCCAGCATATCTAAAGGAGTGTTGTCTAAAGAATGGTTTTCCTTCATCTGCACCAGCCCCCAGTGCCCAGTTGTAAGCATTACGAGTGGTTTCTGATTTAAAATTAGTGAGTATATTTTTATTATAGTTAAAGTTTGCTCTAACGTTCCATGTAAAATCTTGATTTCTAATGATATCTGCATTTAGAACCAGTTCATAACCTTTGTTTTCAATATTGGCATAATTTACAGTAGCAGACCTAAATCCAGTTGTGGGATCTACTTGCCTACGAGACAAGATATCCTTACTTTTCTTAGTATAGTAATCTATACTACCTGTTAATCTATTATCTAAAAATGCAAAGTCAAGACCAAAATCTGTGGTTGCTGTTTCTTCCCACCTTAAATCTGGATTTCCTGGTTGAGATAATACTAATCCATTATAAGAGTACCCCCAACTTATATTACGAGTTCGCGCTATAGGGTAAGGAGAAGCGTTAAATACACTATTGCCCCCCAAACCGTAGGTAGCTCTTAGTTTTAAACGGTTTATCCAGTTTGTGTTTTCTAGGAAAGATTCTTTATCAATATCCCAAGCCCCACCTACAGACCATAAGGGTTTATAGCGATGATCAGGACTGCTACCCCAAATATTCGCCTGGTCAATTCTAAAACTTCCATTTATGGTATACTTCTTATTGTAAGTATAAGCCATATTTGAGAAGTAACTCACAAAACGGTTATCAGCATTCGTTACAGAAAACATGTTTCTTCTTGAAAAATCAGTTTGCCTACCTCCGTTCCAATCTCTAATGGCATAACTTACCAATGAAAGTTCCTCGACAGGTTCGTACTGTACAGTTTGTTTATCAAAACCAAACTGCCTGTTGAAAATAGTTTCTGTAAATCTTCTGTTATATTCTAAACCTCCAAAAACCGTTAATTCATGGTCCTGCCAGGTTTTATCCCATGTAGCAGATAGCCTTCCTACCCAACCCTTATTGTATTGTCTACTCTGAGCATAATTTATGCCTTCAGGTATTTGGTATCGATATGCCCCCAAATCGGAATCGAATGTATAATGGTCGTTAATCATGTTACGGTGCGAAGGCAAATTCATACTTCTAAACTGGTCAATATCATTAGTGTTTCTTTCATAACTAAATGACCCATTAAGTTTTAAGCCTTCAAGTAGTTCATAATCTATTTTAATATACCCTCTTACATCCAATAGGGTGGCTCCCATATCAAGATTGCGTTGTTCTTGTAAATAATTGTAGGTATGTGGCGAACCGACTATTGCTTCTCTTTCTTGAGACACCCATGGGTTCCAATTATAGTATTTTTGAACATATTGCCCATTATCATCAATTAATCTATCGTAAGGTTGCGCAAAACCTGCCATTAATACATTACTATATGCATCTGGCAATTGGAACCTTCTTTGCGGATCATTTGGATCTAAACTATTTAGGGTTTGATTTCTTAATACGGTAGTTATACCAGTAGTAAATGAAAGCTTATCATTAAAGTCAAAAACATTTCTAATGTTAACAGAAAATTGGTCATTTTTATTTCCAATAGATTGCTCTAATTTATCTGTGTAGGCAAGTGAGGCGTAAAATGAATTACGTTCCCCACCGCCAGATAACGATAAGTTATATGTTTTTCTAACAGCACTTCTTAGCAAGTACTTTTCCCATTCTTTATTTATATTCCTTGTTCTAAGTTCGGCAATGAAATTATCAAAAGTATTTTGAGACCAAACATTGCCATCTGGAGAGACACCTGCCCTATATATATGTGCTAGATGTAAATCATTGATACTGGAATTTCCAAATATTAAACTTTCAGGATCAATAATTCCCTTCTCAATAGCTTCCAAGTCTAAGTCTATTTCATCAGAGGTAGACATCCAATTCATGTCGTCTAAATCCACTTTGTTTTCGAACTCAACAAAACTTGAGAAATCAACAGTCATTTTTTTATTTTTATTGCCTGTTTTTGTCACGACAACAACAACACCATTAGAAGCTCTGGCACCCCAAATAGATGATGCAGAAGCGTCTTTTAACACAGTTATAGACTCTACATCTTCTGGGTTTATGGAATTAAAGTTTCTTTGATCAGTTAACGGAAAACCATCAACAATGATAAGAGGATTATCATTCCCAAAAAATACCGTAGATCTACCTCTAATTTCAAATGTAGCACCTTCAGAACCAGGAACTATATTTAAACCTGCTACTTGACCTGCTAAACGATCAATAATATTAATACTTGATGGTCTTTGTTGGATTTGCTGAACATCTGCCTTTGCAAAAGAGCCTGCAGTTCGCTCTTTGGATAAGGTTTGATAACCTGTTAAAACTACTTCATCTAAGGCGTTAATATCTTCTTTTAAGGTAATATTGACATTAGAAAAGAATGATAAATCTGCTACATTAAGGGTTTGAGATTTAAAACCAATAAACGAAAACTCTAATACCGCATTATTTTTAACAGCTATCGTATAGTTTCCATCAAAATCTGTTGCAACACCATTTGTAGTTCCTTGTTCCACAATAGTTACTCCTAGTAATGATACACCATTTTCGTCGACAACTTTACCTGAAACGGTCACTTTTTGTTGTCGTCTCTTATTTTGCGGATTCGCTTTGTTAATAACAATGGTATTGTTTTGTGCAACCTCAAACTCTAGATTACTATTTTGAAGTGCTTTTTCCAATAAATCGACCACTAGCATCTCTCCTTTTTCAAGCATGATACTTGGAGCGTTTTTTAAAAGTCGTTTTGGAAAAATAAAATGGTAATTGGTTTGCTGTTGAATGATACTGAATACCTCCTCGGCAGAAACCGACTGTTTTTCCTCTATCATCACTTTTTCTTGTGAAAACGATGCATTAGGTGCTAAACTAAATACAGTAGTACACAAAAGGAAGACTAATATTCTCATAATCATTAGGTGTAGCCGTTTTCGGATTAGAAAACGAAAGTTGATCAATTTAATTTTCATAAATTTGCTTTGTGTTAGTTAGACATTGATTTAATTAATACATTTCAGAGGGAGAAAGTTGCTACACGACCAAATGTTAAAACTTCACTCCCTTTTTTTATTCTATAATTATTTTTTTATCCTTGAACTCAAAACCGTTTATAATTCCCAGTTCCTTTAAGTTTTTTAAGATATCTTCAATTCTATCATCTTTACCCAAAGTACCTATAAACAATTCGCTTTCTACTTTTATATTTTTAAACTCTACTTTAAAATCATACCATCTTGCCAAAACTTTCATGATATCTTTTAAAGATTTATTCTGGAAACTAAATACTCCCATTTTCCAAGAAGTTTCGTAGTAAACATCTACAGTTTGAAATGAAATAGTATTTGAATTGCGATTTAAGTTAGATTGTTGATCTGGTAATAAAAGATATTTTTTGTCTTGATAATTCACATTAATTTTTCCATGCACCAAAGTGGTTACTATATCAGGTTCATCATTATACGCTTTAATATTAAATTCAGTTCCCAAAACCTCTATTTCGTGATTGTCTTTCGTTACAATAAACTTGGAACCTTTGTGTTGTGTACTTGGTGATACATCGAAATAAGCTTCACCATAAAGTAATTCTACAATGCGACGTTTACCATCTTCGAATGACACAGGATATTTTATTTTAGATTCTGAATTCAACCACACCTGAGTTCCATCAGCTAATTTTACAAAAAACTGCCCACCTCTAGGAATTGTTAAATAATTATAAGCAATTTCCTTTTCGGAGTTGTTTGTTTTGGAGTAAACCAATTCTTCGCCATTACTTACTACGTAATCCGAATTATAATTTTTACCTTTTTCCAGAGCTATATTAGAGCCATCTTCTCTTGTTAATGTTGCTTTGTTGGTGCCACCTTCAATACTAGAATTAACTACAGTATTTATGGTTTCTGGGTTTTGGTTGTTGTTATTTGGAAAAAAGTAGAAAGCCATAAAAATTGCAACAGAGGCTACTGCTGCATATTTTACTATTTTTCTGTTGAACAAAGAAATGACTTTTTGGGATTTAGAATCTTCATCCTTTATAGCATCTAAAATATTAATGAGCATGCGCTCTTTAATAATGTTCTCTGCACCCAATTCCTCTACCCACTCATTATTCTTCTGAAAACTTTCGTAGTAATTAATTAATAGCTTTAGTTCCTCGGCTGTTGTTAAACCGTCTAAATAGCGCTCAATTAATTTCCTAAAAAATTTCTTGTTTATTTCACTATCCGTCATTAAAACGTATTTTAAAATTTGTTTCTTAACTGTATAGTGTGTAATTAATAAACTATCCCCTAGTAAAAATTAAGAAAATTTAAATATTAATTAACATTTTTTTAATCTAGGCCTATATCTGATTGATTATGAGGTAGTGAACTTTAAATTTAAAAAGCCCTATTTAAACCTAAATTTAGAGAAATAGTAATTGAATGGATAGTACGTTGCCTAAGGCTGTGGTTAAAATTTTTAAGGCGTGCGTTATATGATTCTCTACTGTTTTTGTTGAAATATTTAGTTTCTCTGCTATTTCTTTATGAGATAATTGCTTGTTACGGCTAAGCCTGTAAACCTCTTGGCATCTTGTGGGAAGGGTATTAACTATTGTTTCTATTTGAGCAACCAATTCTTGGTGCATTAATTTAGTTTCTGGTGTAGCGTATAAAAACCTTTGGTTAAGGTCTTCAAATAGCTCTACTTTTTGAATTTTATTTTTTCTAAACTCGGAGAACACCTTATATCTTACACAGGCGTACAGATAGGATTTAAGTGAAATTCTTATCTCTAGTTTTTCTCTAGCTTTCCATAAATCGGTAAAAACATCTTGAATGATTTCTTCACATAACTCTTTGTCCTTTAAAAGATTGTATGAAGATATGTATAAGGTTTTCCAATAATCATTATAAATATCGGTAAACACTTTCGTATCGTTCTTTTTGAGCCGATGGAGTAAATATTTATCCTTATCATTCATTCATTATTGCTTTAATTTTACAAAAGCAGAAACAAGATTAGGAAAAATCAATAAGATTTAAAACAACCCGTTAATTTCAGCATCAATAGTATTGATAACATGTCCTAAATCTTCAGGATTATCTACGAAGTTTAATTTATCCACGTCCATTATCAATAATTTGCCTTTGTCATAACCATGAATCCAAGCTTCGTAGCGCTCGTTTAATCTGCTGAGGTAATCTATACTAATGGAGTTCTCATAATCCCTACCACGTTTATGAATTTGCGATACCAAATTAGGGATAGAACTACGCAAATAAATTAATAAATCAGGGCCTTGAACAAGCGATTCCATTAAATCAAACAGTGTGCTGTAATTGCTAAAATCCCTATTTGTCATTAAACCCATGGCATGTAGGTTGGGTGCAAAAATATGGGCATCTTCGTAAATGGTTCTATCTTGAATGATGTCTTTTCCACTTTCTCGAATTTGCAATACTTGACGAAAACGACTATTTAAAAAGTAAACTTGTAGGTTGAAACTCCAGCGTTCCATTTGATTGTAAAAATCATCTAAATAAGGATTATCAACCACATCTTCTAGTTGTGCTTCCCATTTATAGTGTTTTGCAAGTAATTTGGTTAGCGTCGTTTTTCCAGCGCCAATATTTCCGGCTACAGCAATATGCATAGTTTAATTAATTTTTTATTCGGAATTCTTCGAGAGTTTCAAAATTGTAAATATACAAGGTTTCATTGGCTACAAAAAATTGCGGTACCAAATTATTATTAGTTTTTACTTGAATTACGGCTGTAGAATCTTTTGGCAAATAAAATAAGCCATTTTCCTTTTTTAAGTACAAACTCTCGTTATTTTCAACAATCTCAGTGAATCCAGCATTTTTTATTTTCTTTACCAAACTTCCAAAGTAATTATAAACCAAAATAGAATCTTCAGTTAGTAGATACGCATAGTTGTAATTACTTGTTAAATCTAATATAGGACTATCAATAGGTTTTAGCGTTTGTGCTTTTGTAGTTCTGGTTTTATAATCAAATACTTCTAAGAGTTGTGTGTCTTGGTTAAAAATCCAAATGGTATTGTCGTATCCGGTAGAAATATGCGATACATTTTTGTAGTTATTTAGGGTATTAAAATCAACTTTAAATATTTCAGATAAACGATTATCTAAAATAATAACAGTGTTGAATTCTTGATAAAATAAGTTGATTTTTAATGGGTTAAAACTATTTGCCGACGTTAGTTTTCCTAATTGCAAATTGTTGTAGCTAATTGTAGTGTCTTTATTTTTCTTATAAATGGTACTTTCTTGAGTGAAGAAAATAGTGCCAAAATTATCAATGCCAACAACACTATCAGCTTTTAAAGGTGTAGTTTTAAGGGGTGTTATTTCAATAGGTTCTTGAGCGCCTATTGAAACCCAAAGCAGTAAAAAAAAATATAAAACTGTTTTCATTTCGGTTTGAAAAGTACAAAAATCAAACCACTTCTATAAAATTAACTTATAGCCATAACCGCGAACATTTATAATTTCAATGTTGGCATCTTTTTTTAATTTTTTTCGAAGTTTGGTAATAAAGACATCCATACTTCTAGCTGCAAAAAAATCATCGGTTCCCCAAAGCTTATTCAAAATTAAAGAGCGATCTAAAACCTTATTTTTATTTTTTATCAAATGAAATAACAAATGTGCTTCGCGGTGCGTAAGCTGAACTTTATCTTCAGATTGAAACTGCAATGTTTGTTTGGGAAAATTAAAGGTGTAATCGCCCAATATGATAATTTCTGATTGTTGTTGCTCTTTGGTACGGTTCAATAAATTATTAATGCGAACAATGAGCTCCTCCATACTGAATGGCTTTTTTAAATAATCATTACCCCCAATGGTAAAACCTTCCACAACATCTTGCGTTTGCGATTTTGCAGTTAAAAAGATAATAGGAATAGCATCATCAATTTCGCGAATTTCTTTAGCCAAGGTAAAACCATCCTTTTTTGGCATCATCACATCAAGTACCAACAATTCAGGATTAATAATGTGATATTGTTTTAAGGCTTTTTCACCGTCTTCACAGAGTGTCACCTTAAAATTTCTGGTTTCAAGACTTTCTTTTATGATTTGGCCCAAAGCAGGCTCGTCCTCTGCTAATATGAGTTTTACCGGGTTAGCCATTGGGTATGGAAATTTTAAATGAGGTTAGATTGTCGCTTAAATCAAGAGCAATAGTGCCGTTATGTTTATTGATAATGGTTTTGGTATAATATAGCCCAATACCATAGCCTTTAACGTCGTGTGTGTTGCCTTTTGGAATGCGATAAAACTTTTCGAAAATTCTATGTTTGTTCTCTTTCTTTAATGCATTGCCGTTGTCAGAAATTGAAATTTCAACATCATTATTACTAGATTTTAAGTGCACCGAAATATCATCTCCTCCATATTTTACAGCATTATCTAAAATGTTGTTCAAGGCATTTTCAAAGTGAAACACATCAGCATGTACTACTGTATTTTCACTATCAAGATGTAAGTTGAAGTTTTTGTTTTGATGTTGAGTTTTGTAGCGGTTAACCATTGTGTCAAGCAAATGCGACACATCAAGCGGTTCTTTGTTGAATTTTAAAGATTCACTATCTAAGGTTGCAGTTTCTAGCAATTTTTCTACCATCAAGTTAAGTTTTGATAGCTGGTTAGAAGACATATCTACATATTGCTTTGTTTTTTCTTTGTCTTCAATCACGTTAAAATTACTGATGCTCTCTAAAGCAACACCAATGGTAGCAATAGGCGTTTTAAATTCATGGGTAATATTACTAATCAAATCGTTTTTAACTTCTGCCAACTGCTTTTGTTCCTTTATTATTTTTAATAGAAAAAACAAACAGCTAATAACCGCTAAAACCAAAAGTGTGGAGATTAAAATAGCACTTATCCCTTTTTTAAAGGCTGCCCAATTAGCATTGTCAAAGGATATTCCGAGCGTACTGCCTTTTGGTAAAAAGGTGGATTTTGAAGTAACATTCAATGTGTTGTTATTTGCGGATGAATCAACCGCTTTGGTTGTTTTATTTGTTGCTGAAGAGAAAAAACGCGGAAATCGTTCTATGGGTTTGCTGTAGTTTATTTGGTAATTTAAATCAATTTGTTTGTCTTTCAAGTTTAGTTGCAATAAGCTGTCAATTGCAGCTACGTTTAATGTGTCTTTATTAATTGAGATAATTACTTTAGAGGTTAATAATTTAAATTTATTAGCTATTGAGTCAGCTTTCAATAGGTGAACTTGTTGGCGCTGTTTCGTTGAATCCTCATTCCAAAATGGGAATTTCTTATTCTTTGCTTTAGGCAGTAGTGAGTCAGCTTTTAACCCTTTAATAATAGTTATACCTTCAATAGAATTTAGGTTTAAGGAATCTATTCCATTAAATGTTTTTTCATATTCGTCAATAGATTTTGAGATTTTTTCTAAAATTCCACCTTCGCTAAAGACGTTTTTTTGATTTTCCCCCTCAAAAGTTAAGCCTAAGGTGGTTTTTTGAGCTAAATCGGTGTAATAATCGTCCACCACTTTATCTAAACTGGTTTGTAAATCAATAATAAGTTGCTGTTTATTAGAAAGATAATTTTTATAGTTCCAATAGGCTTGTATACCAATGGTAGCTATAATTACAACAACAATTATATAGAGAATGTATGTATATCGTTTATCGTTCATACTTCAAAAGTAAAGGGAAAAACCCTTAAAAACTAATCGGTTAACACTCGTTAACACTGGTTAACTTTTATAACCGTTTTTGCTTATGATATTTGTACCATATCAATCAAAAAACGACTACAGTTGTTATTATAATCAAAAAAAGTATTAATCTTAAAAATCAAAACACATGAAAAATTTAGTTACAATTTTAGCACTTATTAGTTTTACCTTCGCTTCGGCTGAAAACACTACTTTGGAAGGTGATATATCAAAAGATAAAGTGACATTCGAAAACCTTAATATTTCTGTAACGGTTAATTCTGCAGAGGATATAAAATCAACATTTGATATTAGTGTCATTAAAAACATTGTTTTAGATGTTGATGACAATGAAGCGTTGAGTTTTACAGTTACATGCGAGAATACAGCCGAAAATTCAAATAGTCACCTAACTTATAAAGTAAAAGGTAATACTAATGATGTAGATGGTTTTATTAAAAGCATTAAATTGATAAGAAAATCGGCAATCAAATATTACAAAAACAAATCATAATTATGAAAACCTTAGTATATATAATCATTGTTTTTGCGCTTTTACTAGTGTCAAAACTTGAAGCCCAAGAATTTCAAGGTGTTGCTACTTATAAATCACACCGAAAAGTAGATTTAAAAATGGATAATGATAAAATGGATGATGCTCAACAAAAAATGATTCAGGAGCAATTAAGGAAGCAGTTTCAAAGAGAATATACTTTAGAATTTAATAAATATGAATCTGTTTACAAGCAAGAAGCAAAATTAGATACGCCACAGGCTCCAAGTTCAGGTATAAGTATAAAGGTGGTGCAAGGTGATGATATCATGTATAAGAATGTAAAGGAGCAACGCTATACCAACAAGACCGAAATTTATGGGAAATTGTTTTTAATAAAAGATTCATTAACTAGTAGAACATGGCAATTGGTGAATGAAACCAAAAATATAGGCGAGTATACCTGTTACAAAGCAATTTTTGAGGATGAATATACCACTAGAACCTTCAATGAAGAAGGAGAGTTTACAACAGTAACTAAGCCCAGAACAACAACAGTTTGGTACACGCCACAAATACCTGTGAGCAATGGGCCTTCCAATTATTTTGGACTTCCAGGTTTAATTTTAGAAGTTAATGATGGTAAGCTTACCTTAGTGTGTACAAAGATAGTTTTGAATCCTGAAGAAGCTATTGAAATTGTTGAGCCTAAAAAAGGAAAGGAAGTGTCTCAAGAAGAATTTGACGCTATACAGGATAAGAAAAACGAAGAAATGCTTGAGCAATTTCGATCAACAAGTAGAGGAAATAAAGGTGGAGATCGTGTAATGATACGTGTTGGTGGGTAAGAAAAGCTCATGTTTTACTGGAAATTGTGTTAGTAATATATTATAATTCACAATTTTGTTTAATAATTAAGTATATTTGTTAAACATTTTAATCATAACTCTATTATCATGAAGCTATTAAAATTTTACTTCATAGTATTTTGTTTAAGTTTTTTAATACCATTTTCTGGAAAATCGCAAGAGTTTCAAGGTAAGGCGGAGTATGTTTATAAAGCTCAAATGAATCTCGGAAGTTGGGGCGCAAAAATGAGTGAAGCTCAGAAAAAACAAATTGCAGCGCGTTTAAAAAACAGACTTGAAAAAGTATATATCTTAACTTTTAATAAAGAAGCATCGGTCTATAATGAGTATGAAAAATTGGACGCTATGTCTGGAGCAACTGATTCATGGGGCAAGAATTTTACGCCAGGGGAACAGTACAAAAACGTAAAGACCAATACCTTTGTGCAAGACCAAGAGTTTTATGGTAAAAAGTTTTTAATAGAAGACAAATTATTGAAAATTGATTGGAAGATAAGCGCCGAAACAAAGCAAATTGGTAATTATACTTGTATGAAAGCTACAGCCATGATACCTACTTCAGAATTGTCGTTCTGGGAATTTTCTTGGAGCCAATTACGTCAGGAAACAAACGAGGATGAAAATGATTCGGCAGATGCGAATTCTGAAGATATAGAAGAAGAGATTCCTATGACAGAGGTAGAAGCTTGGTATTCACCGCAAGTACCAGTAAGTCAAGGGCCGTCAGAATTTTGGGGTTTACCTGGGTTAATTTTCGAATTAAATATTGGTACAACTACCATATTATGTTCTAAGCTGGTAATGAATCCTCAGGAGAAAATAAAAATTGAAGCGTCAAATAGAGGTCAAGAAGTAACAAAGGCAGAATACAAAGAAATCATCTTCAAAAAAATGAAGGAGTTTCGTGATAATAGAGTTGGTAGACGTTACAGTCGATAATTTTAACAATATTTTAATACAATAGCTTTAAACTTACAGGTTTTGGTTTAGTCAAATATAAACGTCTTTCAGAAAGAAATAGTTTCTTTAGGCGCATATATTTTAAGATAACATCAAACAATAATTATCATGACAAAAACCATTGCAGTGCGTTCAATTCCTCTTTTATTTTTAATCTTTTCACTAGTCATAAATGCTCAAGAGTTCCAAGGTAAAGCTTATTATATGTCTAAAACTTCAGTAGATATGAGCAATTTTGAACGACCAAACATGTCTGAAGACCAAAAGAAACGAATGGCAGAACGCTTAAAGCAAATGTTTGAAAAGACCTTTATTTTAGACTTTAACAAAGTAGAGTCGGTTTATAAATTAGATGAAAAATTAGAAACACCTGGGCAAGGGCAAGGTGGAAGATTTGGTTCTGTAATGTCCGGTGCAATTGATGGTGTTACTTACAAAAACATTAAGTCTAAAGAAATTTTGAGTGAACATGAGCTCTTTGGAAAACTGTTTTTAATAAAAGATGATATTCCCGAGTTAGATTGGAAAATGACTGGAGAAACCAAGCAAATAGGTGGTTATACCTGTTTTAAGGCTACGGCAATAAAAACATGGAAAGATTTTGATATGTCTAGCTTTAGAAGACCTTCTGATACTACTGAGGATAAAGATGATGAAGCAGAACAGGAAGCAGAACAACCCATTACAATAACAGCGTGGTACACTATGCAAATACCTGTAAATCATGGTCCAGATTTCTACCAGGGCTTACCAGGTTTAATTTTGGAGATTAATACCGACAAAACTACCATGTTGTGTACCAAAATAATATTAAATCCAGAGGATAAGGCAACTATAAAAAAACCATCTAAAGGAAAAGAAGTAACAAAAGAAGAATACGTAGATATTGCCACAAGCAAGTTCCAAGAAATGAGGGAAAATTTTAGGAGGGGTGGAGGCTCTAGGCGATAGATAAACAACCAAAAACCATGAAATTAAAACTAACCATAGTATTTACATTATTAGTAACCCTAGGCTTTTCGCAAGTTAAATTGCAAGGGGTTGTAAAAGATAGCATAGGCAGCCCTTTAGAATTGGCAAACGTTATGGCACTTAACCAAGAGACGAATGCCATGGAATCTTACGGAATTACGAACGAGAAAGGGAAGTTTGTGTTAACACTAAGTAAAAATTCTCAGTACAAACTGCAAGTGAGCTATATCGGTATGAAAACGTTCGAAGAGATTATAGAAACCACCGATGCAAATATTGATAAAGACATCACCATGGTTACTGATAATGCTTTGGATGCGGTAGAACTAACTTATGAAATGCCAGTAACTATAAAAGGCGATACGTTGATATATAATGCAGATTCCTTTAAAAACGGTACAGAGCGAAAACTGGAAGATGTATTGGAGAAATTACCAGGTGTAGAGGTAAATGACGAAGGCCAAATTGAAGTTGAAGGCCAACGTGTGTCTAAAATTATGGTAGATGGTAAAGATTTTTTTGATGGCGACACCAAATTAGCTGCCAAAAACATCCCATCCAACGCTGTCGATAAGGTACAGGTGCTTAAAAATTATGCCGAAGTTGGTCAATTAAGCGGTGTAACCAATAATCAAGATAATTACGCCATAAATATTAAATTAAAAGAAGGAAAAAAGAATTTCTGGTTTGGTAATGTAACTGCGGGTGGTGGGTCGTCGCCAGATGATGAGTTGTATCTCGTGCAACCCAAATTGTTTTATTACAGCCCTAAATATAGCATTAACATTATTGGTGATTTGAATAATACCGGAGAACCAGCACTTTCACGACGCGACTTAAGAGGTTTTGGCGGCGGTTTTAGGTCTCCAAGTAGAGATAGTGGTACCAGTTTAAATTTAGGAAACAACGATTTAGGGTTTTTAGCAACCCAAAACAATCGCGCTCAAAATATTGAAAATAAACTGGCTTCAGCGAATTTTAGTTATTCTCCAAATAAGGCTTTAGATATCAGTGGTTTTGGAATTTTTAATAGCAGTAGTGTTGATATCCGGCAGATAAGATCTGTGCAATATACAAATCCAGATTTGGGAATTCCCGATGAAGATACAGACCAAATCACGTCACAGCGTTCAGATATTGGATTGGTTAAGCTAAGTGCCACGTACAAGCCTAATTTTAATAACCAAATGGATTATGATGTGTTAGGACGCGTAACAAAAGAGTCGCAAGAGCAGAACTTCTTTTCATCGGTTATTGGAAACACAAACCAGTTTGAAGACAACACGCCCTATAGTATCAATCAGAATTTAAATTATTACTACACCCTAAACGAAACCAACATTTTTGCTTTAGAGGTACAACATTTGCTACAGGATGAAGACCCATTTTATAACGCAATTTTAGAAGATAAGGATAATTACGAAAATACAGCAGATGCCCTTGGTCTAGATCCAGATCAGATAGGATACAACATCAATCAAACCAGACGTGTAAAAACCAATCAGTTAGATGCTAAATTAGACTACTGGAACGTTTTAAATGATAAGAGTAACATCAACCTAACCTTAGGTGCTATTTCCAGTAGGCAAGATTTTAATTCTAATTTATTTCAAATTTTGGACGATGATTCTAATTTTGATCCCACACCAAACTTCAACAATGGTATAGCTATTAACGACATTGTATATAGCTTTAGCGATTATTATTTAGGAGCGAAATACACCTTAAAAGCTGGAATTTTTACCTTTATGCCCGGGGTTTCCGCGCATGCTTACAGATACGGTAACGATCAGTTTGGTCAAGAATTCCAAGATAATTTCGGATTGCTATTACCAAGTTTCGAAACCCGTATGCAATTTAAAAAGAGCGAGAGTTTAACACTCAGGTACACTATGCGTAACCAATTTACCGATGTTACGCGATTAGCAAGTGGTATTGTATTAAATGGGTTTAATAGCATTCAAGTAGGTAATCCAGAGCTGCAAAATGCATTAACTAATAACGTTAGTTTAATTTACAGAAGCTTTAACCTGTTTAACTATACGAATGTGTTTGCTGTTGTAAATTATAGTAATGCAGTAGACCAAATACGCTCTATTTCTAATTTTGAAAGTGTAGTGCGCACCAATAACTTTTTTAATTCTGGTTTTGCCGACGAAAGTGTAACAGCTTTTGGGCGTTTTCAGCGTACATTCGGTAAGTTGAGAGCTAGTATCAATACCCGTTTTAATTACAGTAAGTTTAATCAGTTTATCCAAGGGGAGCGCTCTATTAATGAGAATTTTCAGCAATCTTATACACCAGAGCTAAGAACGAATTTTAGGGAGGCGCCAAATTTTGAAATCTCTTACCGTTACGCGGTAAATACAAACCAGCAAGGTGGGCGAAGTACAACCTTTACCACTAACGCGCCATCTATTGAGTTTGATGCCTATATCTGGAAGAAATTCACATTTTTAACCGATTATGCATACACACGCCAAAGCAATCCAAATGGGTCTCCACAAGAGTTTGAAATATGGAATGCTTCACTGTCTTACAGAAAAGACCGTGATGCAAAATGGGAATATACACTTAAGGCGACCAACCTGTTAAATGCCACGTCTTTAATACAAAACGGTAATAATAATGTATCTGTATTTACTTCGGAATATTTTATACAACCAAGGTTTGTGACGTTTCGATTAAGGTATGAGATTTAGGAGGTTCGTTTACCAGTCTCGTATATCTGTAAGTTAAGGGCTTATATCCCCCAGTAGACATGAATAGTGTAAAATTTTTACAAATTCAAGATGAGTTTCAATAAAAAAGACGGTATTTAAACCAGTCATGGTCGGAAGAAATTCCGACCATTTTTTTAAGTTTCAAAATGGTTTAAGTTACCATCACAATCTACAACAATCATAGCGATAGCTAAATTTCTGAGTTCCATTTTAAACCTTCTTTTAGCCGTTTTATAACCTATTTGGTTGGCCTTTTTATAGATTAAGATTAACATGGCTACGATTAAAGTCA